>OGHF01000058.1_pt1 | contig 93891 bp, 120 predicted proteins | sample 1571481 | NCBI WGS metagenome assembly OGHF01 (sample SAMEA2581952, study PRJEB24529) | metagenome | biome: Human gut stool | place: China | collected 2011
CGCTGGTAATTATGGTGCTGCAACCGCTGGTGATAGAGGTGCTGCAACCGCTGGTAATTATGGTGCTGCAACCGCTGGTGATAGTGGTGCTGCAACCGCTGGTGATAGAGGTGCTGCGACCGCTGGTGATTATGGTGCTGCGACATCAAGAGGTAGTTCATCAACTGGAAATAACGGTTTAGCGGTGGCGCGAGGAACAAATGTAAAGGTCAGAGGAGGTATGGGATCTATCTTGGTTATAGCAGAGGAGCAAGAAAGCTCGTACGATGTTTCTGATTGGAAAGCTGTTGTAGTTGACGGAAAAAATATCAAGGCTGATACTTGGTATAGATTAGTAAACGGCGAATTTGTTGAGGTGGAAGATTAAACTAACAATAATACATTATGATTAAAAAACTATTACAGAAGTATCAAGCGTACAGGGACAAAAAGTTCCTTGCACGCTTAGAGAGAGTGCTAAACAATAATGTGGTGGGCGCAAACTTATTTATAGAAAAAAATATATATTCACTCAGGGGATTTTACATGTATTTTCCTAAAGGCGCAGTGGCGGATTTGCTAAACAAAATTCCTCCAAGTCTTGTCGAAGAGCGTCTTCGTTCAGGATATTACGAGAAACGAGAGACTCCGCAATCAGGTTTAGACTTTTAGAATAATAAAAACAATTATTTCCTACGGAAGCATTTATCTTGTATTTTCCTGAAAGGCTGTTTATTGGATCTCTTTGAAAAATAAAGTTCCCTGCATCTTGTTTTCCTCTGCATGGAATGTTAAGCTGTTTGCAGATTGAGATAGTTAGACCAATTACTTCTTCAGGGCAGTAGATTGATGTTTTTATAAATTCTTTCATAAGTTATAATTTTTAGAATTTGACGAAACAAAAGTAACAACAAAAAGGAGCATATCCAACAGCTATAATGATAAGTTAGAATTTGACACTCAACCTTTCATTAGGATGTGCTCCTTTCAAAATTTGGGTAAAACAAAAAGAAATGAAACAGACATTAGAAGAAGCAGCGAGAGAGTGCAGACGTACAACTGCCCAATCAATGGGTGTATATGCCCAATATCACTCAATAGATGAGTGCCCTAATCATGGGATTACATATGATGAAATCGCAGAAGCTGCATTTATAAAAGGTGCTGAATGGCAGGCAAAGCAATCGCCTTGGATAAGCGTTAAAGAACGGTTACCGGAAACTAAAGATGAAGTTTTGGTTCTCAATAGAATGAAACGTAGTGATAATTATTTTGTATCGGAAAATCGCTATGCAAATGGAGATTGGGCAGCAAAGTCAGCAATGTATTACGAAGAAATTGCCTGGATGCCAATCCCCTCTTTCGATGAGATACTCGAAGCCAACAAGGATGTACTGGAACGATTAAAATAATATGAAATGATAGAACTATTTGATAATTTGAAAAATATATACCCTGATAAAATTATTCTATTTCAAGTTGGCGATAGCTACGAATTGTATAAAGAAGATGCAAAATGCGCTTCCGGTGTTTTACATATTAATGCTATTAGTAATGTAGAAGGTATATTGGTTGTTAAATTTTCTATACAAGATTTAGATAAAAATCTTGAAAAATTAGTAAGAAGCGGATTGAAAATAGCAGTTTATGATGAAAAATTATGATTTACGGATATATTAGGGTAAGCAGTGACAAGCAGACTGTAGAGAACCAACGTTTTGAGATAAATAACTTCTGTGAACGTAGTAATTTGGTGATTGATGATTGGATAGAAGAAACTATCAGTGGAACGAAAAATTACACAAAACGACAGCTTGGACGTTTACTGCGTAAAGTACGCAAAGATGATATTATTATCTGTAGTGAACTTTCACGTCTTGGACGTAATCTCTTTATGATTATGGAAATCTTGAATATCTGTATGACAAAGGGATGTAAGGTATGGACAATTAAAGATAACTATAGACTTGGAGAAGATATACAAAGTAAAGTCCTTGCCTTTGCTTTCGGATTGTCAGCTGAGATTGAACGTAACCTTATCAGTCAACGTACAAAAGAGGCATTAGCGAGAAAAAAATCAGAAGGTGTAATGCTCGGGCATTGTCGTGGTTTTCGCTGTAGACTTAATCCAAAATGTGCCGACAAGCATGATTATATTGTCAAGGAATTGGCTAAAGGAACAGAAAAAGCTGTTATCTCTAAAAGGTTGAAAGTTTCAAAAACAACATTATATCGTTATCTTGTTTATACGGGGCTTCATTTGCCTATAAACTGCAAACAAGAAGGGTGGGAAGAGTATGGCATCTATCATTGACAGCGCTAAATAAAAAAAAGAGATTGATATATGATTTTTTTTGGAAAAATAAACAACAAGTCATGCGTATTTGTTCCAACACTTGATTCTGCAAAAGAGTATATTAAAGATTTTACAAAATCAACCATTGCAGAAGTGCCTATTGCGATGGTTAATGAGTATAACAGATATTTTATTACTTCTTCTTGCCGATTGTTTTTTACACGTCATGTTTCAAAACGTTTTTCTATAAATGAAAAAAAAATAGAACAATCAAAAAACGGAAAATATCCAATTGTAAGACTATCTATTGGGCATAAAAAGGAAATATCTCGTAAGCTTTCCCTTGTGATGTACAACGCATTTGTTAGAAAGAAATGGAGCGAGGTAGAGCCTAAACACATAGATAAAAATCCTTTTAATTGTTCTATTTCAAACCTTATCGACGAAAGGGTGTTGGAAAACCACGAAATTAAAGATATGGAGTTACAATCCTTTCCGGAACGCTTTATGAAAATATCTGACATATTATTATACCTTTATGGATATAAAATAAGCAGGGAAGACGCTGAAGATATTGCTGCAAACGCTTATATAGAGACTTACTGCAATAACTCTCTTCAAGCCAAACATGCAAATAACAAATGGTTAAAGACGGCAAAGCATAGGGCACTGGATTTCATTGAGCATAATAAACATGTCAGATATATTGAGCCCGTAGATTTATGCAAATGGAGATGCGAATGCCACCAATACTACGGAGAAAAAATAGATATAATATCCTTAGTTGAGGGGAATAGGGCAAAGACATATTTACGATATTATTTACAAGGATATACTCCAACCGAAATAGCACATGAATTTAACACAACAAGGTCTAATGTGGCTTCAATAATTACAAAGCAAATTAAAAGAATAAAAATTAAATTGAAAATATGATATAAGGATGTATTGGAACAGATTAAAGAGAAAGGAGATTGATCTATGAAATTAAGACAAGCAAGAAAAATAATGAAGAACATCCGTTCGAATCCTCGTATGGAATCATTATATGGAATTGGACGTGCAATGAAAGCAAATGCTATTTGTGTTCATCACTATGCGCGAGTTGACAGACGTGTTAAAGACATTAATATCATTGCGAACAAAGACCCGTTATTGGCACTTAAATTGATAGTAGCAAAAGATAAACGGGCTAAGGAGAAAGGAATGATAAATGAAATATCCTAAAGTAAAGAAAAAGCAAAAGATTGAAAGGGTTTGTTACAACTGTAAGCATTATTATAAATGCACTGACAGATTTAACAGAGATACTATAAACTGTGATAAATTCAAATTTAATGCTTTATGCAAAAGCGTTTAAAAAGGAGATTAGATATGAAATCAAAACAAGTATTATCAATAGATCAGATGAAACACCTGAGGGAGCTTGGCTTGAATACAAGTGATGCAAGTATGTATTGGGCAAGAGTATCGCATGGAAGTCGTGTTGATGATAAATCCAAAGGTAAATGGTTTTTGAGTTTGCAGAAAGAATTCCTAGTTTGTGGTTTTACGTCATATGAATCAATTCCCACTTACACCTTGCAGGACATTCTTGACAAGCTGCCGAGTTATATTACATACAATGATGAAGAATATCAACTGCAAATACTTCCGCCTTGTATATGTTATAGATACGTAAATTATACGTTTGACGATTTAGATTATAAAAACAATGTGGATATATTGGAAAACGCATATAATATGCTGTGCTGGTGTATTGAAAATGGATATATTTTAAAGAGGGTGAACAATGAAAGCGAGAATAAAAGAAACTGGAGAAATAATTGATGTTGAATGTCGTTTCTATGCCAAGATTGGTTCTACGGACCCGATTATTCATAATAGTTTAGTTGAGGTTTTGAAAGATGATGGAATCATTGATTGGGAACAGAGGCGTTATGAACTGGCAAAGGCTGCAATGCAAGGAGTTCTAAGCAACCCTGCTTTTTGCGGCACATATTCTAAACGTGAAGCACCGATAATTATAGCGCTTGATTGTGCTGATAATATGATAAAAAAACTGAAAGGGGAATAACCATGGATATAGAAGAAGTAAAAAACAAGAAATCGAAAGCTGAAATGGAGATAGCTCATATTTTGGAAAAACTTGAAGCTGAAATAGGTTTAGAAGTCAATAATATGATTTATATACGCAGGGAAAGTGAAAAATCTACGTTATCTGCTTTGCCTGTAAGAATAAAAACAAAAATAATCTTGACGTTTTAATTATGGAAGTAAAGAACGGAATAATAATAGACGGGGTGCTGCATGAAGCAGAGAAAGTGTATAATGGGCATTCTGATTGCAGTGACTGCTCGTTGCGTTATGAATGCGATGAATTTGAGAGCCAATACGAAACGTTTCTGTGTATTGTAATGAAATGTTTTCGTTTCGTCAATCGTGGCAAAGTGACAGATATTAAGATAGATAAGGAGGAATAATTATGGGATTTTCGACACCAGCGTTTATACGCAAAAATACACCGGAATTAAGAAAGAAGTTGGAAAAATTAGGATACAACCATCCTACTGATGTAATTGAAGATGAAAGGTTTTGTATTGCTACATCACCAGTTAACTGCAATTATCATATTATTATTAAAGGGGCTTTTGATGCTACAAATCCTTATCGCACATGGAATTGTGCTGGAAGAATTGATTGTGGAACCAATGAAGAGCTTTTCTTAGCTATTGCTGCATTGAGGGATGATACAGATGACAATCAATGGTTTACCAACGGCAAGGGAGATTGGGGTATGTATCGGGATGGCTCTGACGGTAATTTGCCTGGAATGGATTTCTTTGGGATGCCAAACGACTTTGATTTATCTCATTATCACAAGGCTACCGTAAACGAACTGATTGAACATTTTAAAATATGAAAAAGATAATTATTCTTTTAGCGATAGTCGCACTGCACAGTTGCGACATTCCTGCAAAATACCCAATAACACATCATACACGTTCAGGCTGCATTACTTACATCAATGATAGCATAGTAGTTATCAGTACTAATGTGAGTGGTCTTGATAATTACGAAACGAAGATTATTAATTTGAAAAAACAATAACTATGGCCGAAGAACTTGTAGCATTAGAGACAGCGAAGATGCTGATAAAGAAAGGATTTAATGAGTGTAGAAATGTTGTTGATATTAACAATATGTCAAACGGTGATTTACCAAAACGATGCTTTTCTCAGCCTACACAATCTCTTGCTCAAAAGTGGCTACGTGAAGTCAAGAACCTGCATATTGAAATATACCGTAATGCTTGTGGTTATGGATATATCATTGTAAAAGCCAATAACGGCACATGGATGAAAGCCGATGGTTCCAAAGGTCCTAATGATGGTGGGAAGTGGGACGCCTACGAAGAAGCACTCGAAGCCGGGATTTTTGAAGCATTAAAACTTATATGATTATGGATAAGATAGGATTAAATATAGGCACTATGAATAAATGTTGTATTAATTGCAAGTATTCAAAGGAAGCGTTTTACGATCTATTTGTAAGGTGTGTATATCATCGCTTTTATCCTTTTAAACAATTTGTATGCAATAATTATGAATAGAAACGAATACCGGGAACGCTGCAAACATTACAGCCATTACAGCGGGCAGTGTTACAAAAAATCGTCCATATCAGGCATAGCAAACAATGTGCATGTGAATATGAAATGTGACGGTAAATGTCCTCGCATGAGGAATTACGATAAGAGAAACGGAATATTAATTGATAAAGAAATAACAGATTAATCTAAATGAATGCACTAAAACGCTTTATATTTATAATATTGTTTATGCCTATATGTACTATAAATGCTATCTATGATACTATGATGTTTATAGTCGAAGGCGACAATCACGAATGGTTTGTAATGCTTAATTGGCTGAGTAATAAATTAATAGATAATTGATATGGAAAAAATCAAATGTATAACTTTCGATAAAGCAGCACAAGATGTTTTGTCGGAACAAATCAAGGCTAAGATGAAAGCTAATATGAGCAAAGCCAGACGGGAAGAATACAAAAAGCTGTGTTATAACTTTGAGTATAAGTTTGGAGAATATATACCCAGTTGCGCATTAAAGTCTGGAGAATGTGATGAAGATTGTGAATACATGAGAAACTTTAAAAATAGTAAACATGAATTTAAATAAATTGCGCGATCGCGCCTATAAAACCGCCTGTGAACATGGTTTTCATGATGAAGAATTGAGTAACGAACATTGCCTCTGTCTTGTCATATCCGAGCTTATGGAAGCAGTGGAAGCAGATAGAAAAGGGAAATACTTCAAAGGTATATTGACTTTTGAGCGTGAGTTTAACCGTTATTCCGCATTAGTGGAAGAAGAAAAACGATTTAAGTGCTCGTTTGAAAGACACGTCAAAGATACAGTTCCTGATGAGCTTACCGATGCCGTTATCCGCCTGCTTGATTTGTGCGGACTGCGTGAAATTAAGTTGGAGAATGACTGTTTGGATGATGAAGTGCTTGAAGAATATTCGCACATATTCATTGGCAAAACATTTACAGAGTCTATTTTCAATATTACTAAAAATCTTATTGATAGAGATATATCCTACTCTCTAATTAAGATTTTCGGGCTTGCCAAGCATCTTGACATAGATTTGCTCTGGCACATTGAGCAGAAGATGCGATACAATGAATTGAGGGAAAACAAACATGGAAAGATGTATTGATTATGAAAAAATACTATTACTATACTTATCGATCCAAATCAGGTGGAATATGCTGCGATGTATGCTCGATTGAAGATGGTGATTTTGATTTAAATCGCATGATGCGTGATTTGTATAAAGATTACGGGTGCGTGTGTATAATCACTTTTTGGAAAGAAATATCCAAAGAAGAACACGAAGGGTTAATGGAGTTCTGTGATAAAGTTAATAAGGAGAGATAGTAATGAAGCATATATTTTTTTTATTTGTAGGTATTTTGGCTTTATACGAAATCATGAAAGCCTTAAACTGTAAGAGGGTTTATTCTCGTACATACGAATATATACATTCTCCCAAAGAAGATAAGAATACATATTTTAAAAAGCACCCCATGCTTCTTTTAATGAGCGTTTTGGATCTTTTTGAGTGGATGACATTAATGGCAGGACTAATGACAAGTCAATGGGTTTTATTTTTGGCGGTGATGGCTTTGTCTTTATCAAGATTCTACCGCCTCGGTAGTTGGGCCATATGTATAGACTGTATTATTACTGTGGCTATTTACTTGTTTGCTATTATTAATACTTATCATTTACATATAGAATTATGAGTAAATTAAGAAGATATAAAAAGGTAGATACGAGTCTGTCTCATTTGTGCACTTTTGCACCAGTTAAAGATCCGGCAGTGGTAATAGGGTCTTATTACTGCAAAAACATTTGTCCTCATTGCCGAGGGACGTTGAATATATTAGGAGTTAGATATGTAAGATGTGATAAACCATGAGTAAAAAAAGGGATGCCTGTACATCCCCTTAAAACAGCATTACGCCACTTTCTTACTATCTACCAAGAAAGAAAAGTATTTGGAATGTTTTGGATATATCCGCTTACCGTTCCTTATGATATACCGACAGAAAATACGAGTTTTGCCGTTTTCATTTTGCATTTGATTTTTCACAATAACACCTCCTCTCCGTTTTGCCTACTAACCTGTATTAGCAAGCTTTAAGCTGCACCCTGTCAAGTGCAACTAAAAAAGCCCAAAGTTACAGGACATTGGGCTTAAATGTCTTTTCTCAATGAGAACGGACAAGAAAGGTGACGAATGACAGTTCGTCGGGTTGGAGGTGTTAATGCTCCAAATCAAATGCGGTACAAATATAGGTTTTAGCCTACAAGTAAGGAACTTTATTAACGATTTTAATAGTCAAATTAACACATGAGTAAACTCTACAAAGCAACCATTTTCGGCAAATCATTCATGCTTGGATGGTTCAGTCATGCGGACAAATGGTATCATAAAATTGGAATAATATATTGAGACGATGAGAGCAACCGAAAGGAAACTAAGAGACAGACACGCCCGTCTGCCTGAACAATACAAGAAAGTAGACACGACAGTCAACGGGGATGCAGAACACCTGATAGAGGAGCGCAGACAGCTTGAAAAGAACTTGGTTCCTCTGCGCCTTAGCAACACTACCGTTATCTACGTAACAAGGGATAAGCAAAACGAAGCGTATGCAGCAGTGGCGCGTAAACGGATGGGAATAGCCGAACCGAGGAAAGTATTCGTTGATCCTCTCTCACAGGAGAACATTACAAAAATGTACAAAGAGGACGGCATAGCTCCCCGCAGAATGGCCGAAATATTGAATGTAAGCGTCAGGACGGTGTATCTAAGATTAGCCAAATACGGGCTTACAAAAGTGAAATGCAGATAATTAAAACTTGTAATTATGAAAGATGTTAAAAGGAAATACAGTTTCTCTGATATAGAGTTTAAGCCTTACTTTACAGAGGAAGAGGTAAATTTTATCAAAAAGCTGAAATTGATGAAAGATGTTGATAAGTACATGCAGGGAGTGGTTGAGTTTGAGAATGGTTATGGCGTCAGTGTGCTTTTAGGACAGTTGTTTCATTCAAACGGGGAAGACACATACGAGGTGGCCGTTACCTATGACGGCCATATAATCAACCGATATAACGAGCAATGGGTAGAATGCTTTTTGAACCGCTATGAAGTTGAGAAGCTGATGAATAATGTTGCCGGGCTTAATCCTATTGTTGTTGATTCGTTCGACAAAGGCGATTACCTGGTGTATAATTTTGATAAATATCATACATATATAGTCAGTCCGGGAAGAGAAAACATTAGATTGTTTGGTTCTTTTTACGAAACAAGAAAAGCCACATACGAAGAAAGAGAGAAGATATTCGAGAGATTGAACGAATTATTAACAGTAAACAAAAGCAATGGAAGATAATACATTAGACCAAAATCTTTATACCACCGCAATGAAAGAAGCGCTAAAGGTGGAGTTCTTGGAAAGCAACGAAGAGATTAAACTATATGCCGCCTCGCTGTATAATGCGATGGTATGGGGTAGAAATCATACGGTTAAAGTAAAATATTAAGTTTTTTATTTGGCGTTATAGAAAAAGGGCGTATATTTGCAGCGTTACACATATTTAGTGGCAGGCGGTTGTCTGCTTTGTGCAGGCATTTTTTATGCTTGTAAGTACGCTGTATATATAATACAACGGTCTGCAAACCTGTGAGGAAAGTTAACAGCTTCCCAACTGCCACTAAGGTATGTGTAACGACGGGTTAATTGCAGACCGTCTTCTTTTCTGCAATGCCATAAAACGTTACAAAAATGGCAAATGAATTAAATTTAAACAAGAAAACAATGAGCTCGCTTGAAATTGCAGAGCTCGCAGGTAGAAACCACAAAGATGTTATGCGCTCCATTCGTGATATGGAACCAGCATGGGTGAAAGAAGGTGGGCGCAATTTTGCGCTGACCTCTTATGTTGACCAATGGAACAGACAGCAGCCATGTTACGAATTGGATTACAAAGAATGTATGTATATAGCTTCTAAGTTTGAAGATGCGACAAGAGCGAAGTTAGTCCTTCGTTGGGACGCGTTGGAAACAGGAAAAGCTAAGCCAATGATTTATCAATCTAAAATCAAGCGTGAACCAACTCTAACAACAAAAATTCGTGTCAGCCTTGAATGGATAAAAGGTGTGAGCGAAATGCTAAATCTTAATGATGCTTCAAAGTTGGCATTGCTTGGAAAAGTAGCAGAACCATTAAACTTGCCACTTCCCGACTACACCCCGTCAAAAGGAATATTAAAATCAGCAACCGACCTATTGAAAGAACGGAAAACTCAAATATCCGCACGTGAATTTAATACGGTAGCAATGGAAAAAGGTTACCTGTGCGAACTGGAAAGAAAATCATCATACGGGCAAAAGAAGAAATTCAAGTCAATCACAGAGAAAGGTCTTTCTTTTGGAGAAAACCAAGTAAACCCGAACAATCCGAAAGGCACTCAACCATTATGGTACGAAAGTAAGTTTGATGAGTTATTGGCCGTATTAGGGTTTCATTTCATAGGAGAAACTAACTAATAATATAGCTTATTGAAAATCAGAAAAAGGCAATAGGTTATACAAGAAGGGGGTCTGCGTTTTACCGACCCCCACTGTAAATCAGCCTGCCCGCTTAAAACCTAAAACAAATATTCATCATGGAAAGAAATACAATACTTGCTAAAAAGCAATATGACGTCAGCGCAATGGGTGAATTTTTTAGAGATATTATAGCTCCTGAAGAACTTAGAAAGGAACTCGTAGAACTGGCGTTTGATTACGCGCAATACGTAGATGAAGGGAGCACAGATTTGTTTAAAAACAATATGAGTACCATATACATACTGTATAGGGCACTGGAGGATGTGAAAGAATTAGAGACACAGGGTTAACAGCATAGCCAGTTTTACCGCAACAATAAGCGGTATAGCATTGCAAATAACATCCTCGGCTATCTTTAGAGCACGTTCCATTGCATCATAGCAAGCAGTCGGCAGAACATCCAGTGCGGTAAGTCTTCCGACTGCTTAATCAATATGTCTAATTGTTCATTCATAGCTATATTTTAGGCACATATAAGACCATATTTTATTATCTCCCGGCATCCAATCTTCATCGTCAAACCAAAAGGCATACGCCGCTTCGATGTCCTAATTCTCATATTTCCAGTTATATCCTCCACACAAACATTTTTTACGGCCAGACGCATTGCGGTTTATATTAGAAGGCTTTAACCCAAGAGTTTCGCAGGCTTCTTTAATAGAATCCCATCTTTTAACGAGTACCCAATCTTTAGTATATTGCAAAATAGGTTTGTGTTTCTTTTTGTATGGTTCGTACACCGGAATTATATCTTTTGAGCGTGACCATAAATATCCACCACAGCTCTGTCGCCCTCTTAGTCCTCCACGACTAACTTCCGCAATAGTCATGGCTGTCAATCCCGTTACTCTGCTCGCCTCTCTTGCGCTTTCGTATTCTGCAATAAATTCTCTATTAATACTAAATTGATATACTCTCTTTGGAGCTGTTTTCCTTTTGCGCTCAATTTTGGTTTTTATAGATTTTCTTAACGCTTCATGCGTTTTTGAATTAGATTTAATGCTTTGTTGAGATAAAGGATTGCGCATATTTTCAGCATGAGTCACCCATCGCAGATTTTCTAACCTACAATCTGTTCGATTTGTATTAATATGGTCAACTTCAGGTTTGTTATCCGGATTGGGAATAAATGCTTTAGCCAAAATTCGGTGCAAGGAGTATTGTTTGCTTTTCCCATTTTTGCATAACGTAACACAAGGATAGCCAACAGAATTAATACCAATCCTCTTGAACCTTCCCTTAGAAGTGATGGCGATTCCGTTTTTCTGAATAATAGTACGCTGTAATGAGCGCACTCTGCCGAGATTGCTGACTTCATACAATCCCTCAAAACCCTTAATGGGGTTCCAAATTTCTTTTTGTTCCATTGAACCGACATTGTTAGTTACACCGACAAAGGAGAGTAAAGAAAGGCTGTTGGTTTGCCCTTGTCAATAGGTGGCTATTCCTATCTATCCTTACAATACAAAATTAATACTTTTTAACCACATACACACAAAACATGTCACATTTTATTCTTGCAACAAACGTAATCCCACGTTTTAGTCGCCGAACCTTTGTCGTTGGCACTCCAATCTTCATCAGCAAAGAAAAATAGATAGCCGATTTTTAGAATATCAGCATCTTCAAACTTCTTACAAAAATCGGAGTAGGCTAAATTGAATGCCACAAACCTGTCCCAAATCGTCGTACCGCTCGGGAATGTCATTTCTTTGGTGGCTTCCTCTATCTGATCTACCGTCCAATATCCACCCTTGTGTTCGTTGCCTTCCTTGTCTGTGTATTCCATATCGGCAACATCGTGCATGGCAAACTCTTCATTGTAATGGCATCCGCTCATGGCACCGTACAGCTTTCTCAACGCCAGCCAATACTTTTTAGGCTCTTTCTCTTTCATCGGCTCCAGCACATCCGAAAGGATGCGGGTGCTCTCTATCATTACAGCTTCACCCTTGCCTTTGCCGTACTTTTCTATCAATTCATAAATAGTCATAATCTTTTCCCTTTCTTTTAATTAAGTAGTATGTTTCTTATCTGAATATCCTGCTTGCACCTCTTAGCAAAACCTCAAAAATGGCGTCTCCGGTAAGGTTTGCCCCTACCTCCCGCCAAAAATTGGGCTTGCTTTGCTTTCTGATTATTTGAAGCAGTAAATCCTGCTGGCGAAGGTGATGTTCGTTGTTCTTTTCAATGTCCTTTTGTAAAAGTAAAAGAGCCTTGACACCGTCATCCTTGCAGTTGCCTATACACTCGTTGAGGTATTTGTCTATGCAATACTTCATAATCTTCTTGTTGCCCATATTGTTATTTCTTTCCGCATGACGGGCATTTAACCGCCTTTGCGGGCTTTGGTTTTACAATTACAAATCTTCCCATAACCGATCGTATTTTTTGTTTATATAAGCCAAAAGCAAATCAATCCATAGTGCGGCCAAGGCACACAGAAAAGAAACAAGGATGCAACGAATAACCGGACCTCCGCATGCAATGCTGTAAGCCAGCGTGAGCCAAAAGCTGATACACTTGCTGCATTTCAGCTTCTCCGATAAGTGTCCTATCTTCTCCGGGTTTACCGGAACAAGTCTTTTCAAAATGCCTGATATGGCATCGAAAAGCCCCAAATAGATGAACAGGCATACGGAAACGGTTATTATCATTGCATCCCCAATCATACACTACTTGTTTTTGGATGATTTGGTTTCGTTTGCTAAGCTTTCATCTTCACCAAGCAATGCAGCTACGGCAGGCGCAGGAGCAGGGCTTGTGACAGTCAGGCCGAACTCTATTTCCACCGCATTTGTTTTCGTGCAGCAGTCTTGTACGTTGGTAGGACTTACCAGCACATTAGGCGTAACGGTAAGCGTTGCGGATGTGGGTACTGTGGTTGAATAGAACGGTACGGTAATTGAAGTGAACACTGTATCCGTCTGCGGGCATACGTCACAATTGTTGCATCCGCATACGTATGGCAGATAACTTACCGAACCCACCAATTGGATAGACAGCGAATAAAGGTTTCCGCCTAAAGAATCAATAGACTTTAAAACGGCCCTCATGGTCCCGCTCAAAGGATATTGGGCGGTGATACAGATGTTCCGGTTACGACACAGATAATGAATCAGGTCAATGTAATACATTATTGGGGATGGTGTCGTAGTCCCTGTGGCTACGAGGACAAGCTCCAATACGGAGGTTTGTCCCGATTTGTTTTTACAACAGCTCATAATGAATCGTTTTTTTATTAATATTATTCAGCAACGGGTTCCTCTGCTGATTGAGGGTATTTCTTTGGGGCCGGCACCCGGCTCTTCATCTCTTTTACAGAATCAGGCGTTCCTACACCCAGCAGCACATCGAGTTTTGCTTCAATGTTTATCAACCGTTGTTCCGTAGCTATCAGGAACTTATTGTTTGATACTGCTATCTCGTAAATGGCTTGTATGTATTCGTTCATATTGTTTTGTTATTTAAAATATTTGATGATTTGATTTTTTACAAACAGGTTGTCTTTCCATTTAAGAACGCACTCTGTCAGCTTTTGTGCTGTTACCGCTCTTCCCTCGGCAGCATGTTCGTTTACAAAGTTCTGCAATGCCTTTGAGGCTGCATCCGCTTCTTCCTGCGTATCGGCATATACTTTAAAATTTATTTCAAATCCTTTCATAGTGCATTTGTTTTAATTACAACGGAGGCAGAGGCGGTGATACTGGAGCAGCCCCCGAAGGCGGCATGCCACCTCCTTTTTTCAGGCTTTTCAAAAACTCTATACCTTGCATGATATCGTTCTGATTTTCTTTCACCCAGCCGAATATCGTTCCGGCAGTATCCCTCACCTGTTGCATGGTTGTGGGAGGGACAACATCAAACGTAGGCAGTTCTTCCATGTCCTTAGCGAGAAAATCATACAGCTTCTCCGCTTCCTCTACGTTTCCTTTGGCTATCATCAGAGTTTGCATTTTCAGTGCAACCTTACTGGTAGGCTTTATCATTTTCAGCATTTCCATATTGTATTTTTTCTTTCTCCAAAACATAAGTAGCAATGTTTTTTGTAAAAAGGGAAAGGCTTAGTGTGCCCTTCCCTGATACCGAAATGCAATTAGCCGTTGCAAGGACATCCGCAAGGCTGCGGTGCGCTGTACAATGCTACGGGCTGCGGACACATCTGTGAGCGACCTGTCAAACGGTCAGCCACGATCTGTGCTTCTGCCTGTGCGTATGCGCTTGCTCCTGCTCCCGCCAAAGCGTTAGCCGTAGCGCCTGTCTGAACATTTACGTAGTCAATCATGCGAGGTTGCTGATTTACACGTTCTGCGCGTTCTGCAATAGCCAGTTGAGCCAGTCGGTCAATGTCTCTTTGGTTAGCTTTGCTTCCCTGTGCGGCATAAACGCCACCGAAAATCCAAGCTCCGATGCCAGTCAACAAGGCTGCACTACCGATAGTAATAGCTGCAATTGATGTTCCGCTGGGTCTCTTCGCTGTTTTTTCAGCCACCATGAAGTGTTCGTAGGAACTCATGTCGGTTCCGTCGGACATGGCTTTCATTGCCATTAAATCTTCTGCTGTCATAGTCATAAAATATTTATTGTTTCAAGGCAGCCCGATGTAGGCTGCATGACAAAGGACGACAGAATCAATGTGCTATTATAGAAGAAACGAGCGGGTTATGGGCAAGTTCGGAGCTAATTTCGTGCAGGCAGTTTTTTACGCTCCACTTGTTTATCTTTACATCAAAATGGTTGCGTATCCTGTTTACCGACTGACGGGGTATCTTAGTTTGACGGGATATTTCCTCGTCCGTTAAAAACTGCGATAGGAAGTACACCAAAAGATAGCGTGCGTCTACGCATTCTTCTTTTTTACTGTCTATCAGTTCCAATTCTCCAACCCCTGTATGCCTGCATACCGTAGACATCATAATCTGATACAAATCTCCTGTTTTCATATTATTCTGCTTTAAAACATGTAATTATTAAAAACAAAAATCACAACCCGGCGTTATTAAACTCGAAAGCCTCGTAACAACTCGGATTGTGATTGTTGTCTCTTGTGTTCGTTTCGCAGACAGAGAACAAGAGATAGGGGCTTTCTTTCTACTCTAAGCCCCGAAAGAGCGTCAGCTAAAGCCAACTTCTACACTTATTTCTTTTTTATCCTTATGGCAAGCCAAAGAACGGCCAATGCGACACATGCAATGTTTAGCATCATGCTCGCACCTCCGTAATTGATTTTAAACCGTTCCCACCATGATAGTTTTCTTTCCACAGGATAAGGCTTTGGCACTTCAATTCTTCTTATCTTTTCAACAAAGTAAGGTATCTTGACCGTCACCGTAGATTGAGGGTATATCCCTAATGAGTGGTTCAATATCCCCTTATTCCAAGACGCATAACTATAAGCATACGGGTTATGCAGGAATGACACAGTATCGCGGGTAGACACGCTGTCTTTATAAGGTATCAGCTTCTCCTGAAACGTTGTATCGTGGTAGACTATACTGTCAAGCACTTTGGTTTCAACAGGCACATAGATCGTCCTCGTTCGGCACGAAGCAAACACGAACACCAGCAGCATAGCCAGCAATCCAACAGACGCCCAAAACAATAGCTTTCTTAGTTCTTTCATGGCAAATAGTTTATAAGTTACGAAATAGAGGAATCTTCATTTTTCCACTCCCTGCTATTCAGGACGCTACCAAGTTCTCTACTGTTATGTTCGTAAACCGTTAGTTTATCCTCGTCAGTCAACACAGGATGCACAAAGTCATAATGAAGAATAACCTTACTTCCGTTCACACTCTTACGCGCATGCTCAGGTACTACTATTCCCTTTTGCAAGCACCATTCTACTGTTACAATTACATATTTCATCCGTTTAATCTTTTAGTCCAAATTTCATTTAACTTTATCTTCTCTTGCTCTATTTCATCAGGAGTGAGAGATTTATCGTAGAGGGCGAAGTAGTAGATAGCACCATGCAGATAACGATTATCATTCTTCCTGGTATTCCCTAAATATAATAAATTAGTATCTGTTCCAGATCCTTTTGTTATATTAGTTCCATTATAGGATGTACTCGTCTGATATGATATCGAATCAGATTTTTCTACTAATATTGAAGATAAAGTACCAAACGAACGGCATTGATCATTTGTACTATTTTTAAGAAGTTCAAAAATGAAAGCACCAGTATCATAAGATAAACTCTTAGAAGCTACTACTGTTTCATTATCATCTTGTTTATCCCAAATCTGTCTCCTACATATCACTGTATAATCCGTTTGTATCGGCATATTGTCACATACAGCATAATCATCTACACCATCGAATACAAGAGAACCTGCGTTGTCGGGAAGAAGTTCGATTATTAATGGATTCTGTTTATCAGCTAATATTTTTTGATAAAATCCTATGTAGCCTTCTCCCGTATAAATATCACTATAAGCATTGGCTGGAACAGTATATGTTCCATCTTCTTGAAACTCTACAAAATTTCTTGTTGTAGCATCTTGGAAATAATAATATCTAATAGGCTCACTACCAATATTAGTTAATCTAACTTTAAGAGGATCCATTCTTACATTTGAAGTGCGAATAATCCAAGTAATAGTATCTGTATTAACTGTTCCACAAACTACTTTAGCAGCTGTATATGTACCATATACAGCTTTCCAAGAATTAAAATTTGTAGCATACTTTCCAAACCCACTACTTCCAGCAAACGCAAAGTTCTTCAGCACAAGTTCATGCCCCCTTGTACCACTTATCGAAGCAGGAGGATTATCATTGCTGTATCCTGACATAAACCAAGCGTCAACAAGGGACTTGTGAAACAAACTCCCCGAATCCTTAGCGCTTGCAGAACCGACACCCGGCAGACGTATGGTGTCAATGCCGATGCTCTGAATTGCGACTTTGTTTAGTTCGATATTATTCATTGCCCTATTTTTTTAGCCTCCAATACTTCCGTAAACGATTCAACCGACACATTAACCCCTGCCGGGACATCTACATTGAAAATCAAGTTGGCACTACCGTTGTACGGGCCATAGCCGCCTACGTAGATTGCATCCATGCCGTCAATGTTGGCATAGATATTTAGCGCACCTGCTTCTTGTCTTTTCACCTGTATGGTACAGGGCCCTTCGGATGCGAAAGATGCTACGTACTTGTTTTCCTCGTTTTTGCTGAATGATAAATCTGTTGCTGCCATAATGCTTTTATTTAATTGTTAATAATTATCCTTTGAAATACACTACCTTGCCTTTTGTTCCGTCATTACGCATGTCAAGATGCACCCACGTAACATCCTGCTCCAGTCTGACAGGATACGGAAGAAGTATTTGGTTTGCCTTAATCCAGTTACGGACCTCAAGATCCGTCATACCTTTTACATCGAAATCAATGCCCGTACCTTGTATGTGTGCCGATACGTACACTTTTTCAAGCCTTGTCTTTTCTGCAACAAGCTGGCAGACATTGCATCTTAACCCTCGTTGTGTCACATTACCGCCTACCTGCCAATTATTCACATAGATAGGCTTGCCAAGTTTCTCCCTGATAACAAGCAGTGTTTCTAACAGGCGGTTATCGAAGAACTGCCAAGCGTTATCACCGAACTTCTCGTACACGTGTCGGCATACAAGTTCCTGAATGTCGAAGTAGTCTTTAATATTCATTTCTTTTCCTCCTTATAAATTAATAGCCGCTTGGTGGTTTGCGATTACCACACCCTCTTACATCACAACGTTTCACCTCGGCTTCTTTTAATTTCAACTCTGTTTCATGTCGCTTGTGAATCTCATCCAGCTTGGCCGATTGCTCTTTACGAAGTTCAGCATAAAGAGTATCTATTTTTGAATCACGTTCAGCCAATCGTTTTTCTAACCAATCCACTTGTTTGCGTTCGTTCTCGTTCTCCGCAGCATCCGCGGCTGCATCTTCTTTTCTGGCATTAGTTTTACGGTTCACCCAAAAGGTGATAGCCCACGTGATAGTAGAACTTCCTCCTATTGCCCCCAGTATTGCCAACCAGTCATTAAGCCCCATTTCTATTATTTTTATCTTTACATTTATTACAAAAATTGTATCTTTGTGTCACGTACAAACTGTAAGCGTAAATTTTATTAATCAGGCAGACTTTAGTTATCAAGATTACTGTTCGTATTGCTCGTCTGCCTTGCCCGCCTTATTCGTGAGAACATGGCGGGTTTTTATAATATATCTTTTAATACGTTTCATTTCGTTTCTATATTAATTTCTTTATCTTTGCAGACAGCATCAATAAACTAACTACTGTGCATCCCCGTTTGGCTCGTGAGAGTGGAACGGGGAATTTGCTTATTTGTTTCATCGTACTATCTGCAAGTTATATTCACTGTCTGAACATCCATAGTTACGAATGAACCTTTATTGTCAGAGGTAGCCTCAAAGACCAAATAAGAAGCGGTGCCGGACCTTAACAGGCTGCTGAAAACCAAATAGAACTCCTGATACTGTCCCTCGGTTGAAGAAGGCTCTATATATATCTGACTGATATTCTGCAAAGAACTATTTGCGGGTTGTCCGAACTGGCTGCTTTGATATGTTCCGGCCACAACAGAGCATCTTATTTTTATGGTCCCTTCTCCTGAAGAAGGCGTGAACGATGAGTTTTCAGGAATAATGTACATCCCCTTCGCCTTACGCTCTATCTTCATCCTTACACAAAAATATCTTGTGCCTGAAAAAGAGAAAGTAAGGTCGCTGTCTCTTGAATACCAAGTAGGATTAACCAACGTAAACGCCACATAGGTAAGGCTTGCCCGGCGGCTGAAATAGTTTACTATGCTAATCCTTTTGAAAAACGGAGTATCGCTGCCATTCCATGGAGCTACAATGCCCGTTCCGCCCTCGGCACTTCCACTTGAGCTTATTTTCTGAACACCCATACATACATACAGCGACCGCCCGACAAGCTGGCTTGTATTCTGCATTATCTGCGAAAGCTGGATCTTTATATATTCTGCCCAGTCGGTAACGTTTGCAATATCTTGCCCTGATATTTGTTTGTAAGTCGGAGCGTCCATTACATAAAAAGGCATACCCGTTTCCAAGTAGCATTCAACAACAAACCTATATCCGGAAGATGTCGTAAAAAAGTCCCTGAAATTAAAATCGGACCCCGAATTTATCATGCAAAAAGCAGTGAAGCTATCTTCATCAAACATATTCAGTTCCGACTTATAATTAGTTATGCCTGTTGTAAACGGCTGGACAGCCGCGGTATTGTACCCTTTGAAATCACCAAGTCGGTAAGGCTCACCCTGTCCGCCTCTCGGAAGCTGATATTCCCAGTTGGGGTAATTTGCTTGAGAAGGGTTTGTGGTAATTTCATAAGCCATTTTATTGAAATACACATATCCCGCCTTCAATGTTGGGGTAACCATTCCCCACATACACCCGTCCGCACGTGTAGGGTCTGTGCTATAATCAAGGTTGAAGTTTGTTGCCTTTCGGTAAGGTTTGTATTTGGCCCACTTGTTGATGTTAGCCCTCGTTTGGAAGAATGTTATCACCTCGTTAGTGACACTTCCCCCGGCAGAGTTCAGTACGTCACGTATGTTACCTGCAAGGTTGACATTGGAATCAGGTACAATAGCCATATCATACCTCCTTCCGTATAATGGTGATACCACCAGTAACAGCAATAGACATATCACTGTCACCGTTAATCTCGTAGTCGCCATGTACGACCCTGTCCGCTTCATATAGGCTTTCATCTGCATAACAATTCCAATTAGAGGATTTTACCCCCCCCCTCGCAAGTTATTGATAACCAATAGATTACCAACTACCAACAAATCAACCTTTACCTTTTTCATGACACAACCCCTTCCTGATTAGTTACTTGAACACATCAAAGACACCCTCTATTGCAGTGCGCAAGATGTACGGATAGTTCTCCGCATACTTCTTCAGGGCTACTGCCTGTTCTTTTGTTACCTTTGACTTACCTGTCTTGTATATTTCTCGGGCTACTTCTACCTCTCCCAATTCTTTAGACTGGGAGTATATCACGTTGGCAAACTGCTTAACCAATACGCCAATCTCACCGTCACCGTCTACGAATATCTTAGACTTTGAGCCGTCAATGTTTTCGATTTCTGCTTTGGCAAAGTCAATATCTCTCAACTCTTCTTTTTCTTTCTTTTCTTCCATGATGATTATAGTTTAATGGTTGTACAATTACAATGAAACAGGCTGTGCGGTAGCTATCTTGGCTTTCGTGTCAGCGATAAAGGTGTTGACGGCCGCGGTGATATTGCACTGCTCCTGCTTGTCTCCCACGTTATGGTTGATGCTCAGGTTCTCGTTGCCGTAACTGTTGAAAGTAGCCACCTGTGAGCCGTCTTTCTTCACTGTGCCTGAATTGATATTACCTACAATGCCATTGTTTATCTCGGCATCCGCTTCAATGTCATAGACCTTAGATTCGTCTACGGAGTTATTCACTCTTACTGTTGCTCTCACTAACTTTTCATAAGCCACTTTTTCTGCGGCGGTTGTTGATGTACTCATAACTTTTGTTTTTATTGGTTACTATTCTATTATTATCATATTGTCATTTGCATCTACTTGCATCGATGTGATTTTCATTTGGGAAAGGCCGATTATTCCCAATATCTCTATCCCGGTCTCACGCTCTATGCTGTTTCTCACGCCTGATATGTCGGTAATGAGGAACTGCGGAATATCTTTCCCACCAAACCGCACAAGCGTATTGCAGTAATACACATCTTCCATTTCACCGCCAGCGCCAACAAGAGAGCCGGGGTATTTGCGTCCTCTCACGATGTCGAACTTCTTTACCTTGTCCTCGGCAATAAGCCCAACACTCGCACCTGTATCGATAAGGAAGAAACCTTTCTTTCCGTTTACCTCGGCTTCAATGATAAGCCGCTTGTCTGATAATGATTTGAACTGTTTCATGGTCTATTGCATTAATAATTCTGTATATCTACTGTTTGAGATAGTGTTTGTCCATTGATTACGACAGTTACATTCACTTTCTTTGCTCCGTCAAAATTGGATATTTGAGAACCAAGATATGACTTACCGAAACTAAGGTAGGTATCGGCGTTAATGTACTCGTTGTAAGTAAATGTGTTTATAACAGATTCATACTGAGTATATATAGTAACCTTGATATTGGCCGATAATCTACTGTTGGTATTATTGTATATCTTGCAGTTTACAGATATTACCTTTGTTCCGGTGCTAATCTTAGTAGCGCTTAATTCTTTTAATTCTACTGGTGGCGCGTAATTCTTCAATGTAACCTCACCGTATGTGAATGTTAACGGCGTGAAGAAACCGGACGTAGGAGCCGTACTTGAACCTACATCCTTAACGCTCGAAACAAAGAGGAATGATTTATATTTTCCGGCAGCATGGCGAACCCTGTCAAATACGAATATAGCATTACCCGGATAATTGCCTATTGTTGGGTCATCAGCGACAGAAGCGTTACCAGTAGCCATATAAAACTCTGTACTACCAATCTTTAGCAGTCCGAGACATAAATAGCTATTTCTCCAATCACCAACTACACTACCTCCCGAATTAATATAATGGAGATCGGCTAATGTAAGGTTGTATTGCTGAGACGGTTGTACGTTAACAGGAACCGTTATTGAAAAGGCGGTTGTGCTGTCAGCCATCATTACAGAGTCATTATAAGGTAGATATGGTTGTACAGCTTCAGTATAATATCCCCTGAAATCTTCAAGCCTTAGGGGTTCCGAAGTGCCACCGACTGGAGGTATATAGGCAAAATAAGGAGTACCACAATTTCCAGCAAGAGGCGAGCCGTTACGGACATAATCAGCCATGTAGTTGACATTGTCCCAATACGGCACATTAGACAACCCCCAGTTTCTTGAACTGCGCTCATTATCGGTTACGTTAAAGTTTTTCGGGTATTTGAACGGCTTATACTTCGCCCATTCTCTAATATTTGCATCCGCAGTAAAAAAGCTTGGTGCATAATTGATATTAACATCCCCCCCTGCATCCCTCAGCACCGCACCGATGTTGTTTGACAGGTTAATATTGGTATCGGGTATTATTGCCATTATGCTGCCCTCCTTTCCAGTTCGATAATACGGTTCATCATTTCTTTATTGCTATCTTTCAGCTCCTTGTTCTCTCTTTCAAGAAATTCTATTCTCGTTTCGTGGTTATTGAAATCCTCCATCAAAAATCTTTGGAAATGCTTTGCCATAGACAGTACGCATGTAGTTGCAAGCACATCATAACTCATTGTGAAGAAGCCCTCATTGTCTGTGTCTGTCACCTGTGGAAGAAATGCGTTCCAATACTGAGCGCTCGTTCCTGCTCTGACCTTGCATTTTTCGTCTGTCTTGAAAGTGTAATCGAAAAGGTCAGCGTTTGCCATTACGTCAAGAGGTACGATGATGCTGTTCAGGACGTTCTTCTTTCTTAAGTCGGAGTACATGGTTATTCCGCCATTGGTGAGAAGATTACCCGGGCAAATAGTATTGCCACTTCCATCCAGTAACGTTAAAGTTCTTGTAATCGACGCAAATCGACCTGTGTATTGCCTTACATAGATAGGCTCTGTGCCGTCATCCGCTGTTGCAATCTCTACCCAGCCTTGATTTGACGGGCCACCGCACCTAATACGGAATAAGTCATTATCTGCCATTTGCTGATATAGCAAGTTACGCTCGCTGCCACCTGAAAGAATTTCGAAGCAGATAGTTCCAGCTACTCCAACATCTCCGTTTACATAAAGCTTGTTACCTGATGTCGATATACTGCCTATGCCGACGTTGCCATTTGAAAGAAACGAGGCGATTTCACCGCCGTTTTCTCTCCATATAAAGAACCTATCTGGATAAACTCCTGCAACAAAATGTTCTCCACTACATTGATAGTCTATGGAGCATTCCGACCCGCCACTATTCCTTAATATAATTGGATAAATACCACCTGAATTAACATGAATAGTTCCGTTAACATTCCCCGTCCCGTCAAAAGTCTGTCCCCATAAACTGCGAGGGGTCTCCAATCTAACGGCCTTTTGAACTAAGTAATCGTAAGATACAAGATTTAATACCCCTTGATTACCTACGGACGTGGTCGGCTCTACATAGACAGGATAATTACTATCACCGCTAATTTCCGTTCTTTCGTAATACACGTTTATACCTCCGCGATAATCAGTGCATACCGTATATTCGCATCCACCGCCTCTTAGATACACAACAAGCGCACCGACAGAATTACTAGCAAGTTCAGCTTTTGATATTAAGTTGGCATATTGCTGTCTAACATATTTTGTAACGATATATCCGCTGTTTCCGTCCCAACCCTTATAGCGTCCTTCGTACATGGCCCACATGGATGAAGTGCCATTATCATGATTTCCCGGATAAGAGGGTGTTCTGCTTCCTAAGTTTTTATATATGCTAATCCTACTGTTCCATGTTTTTGTGCTATCTATTGTAATAACCACCGGATAGTATGTGTTTGCATCTCCTTCGACATTGATTACCTGCTCGTTTCCCCATGTGGTAAAGGCTTTGTTCATGCTTGAGAACATGTCTCGTTTGTTGCCGGCATGCCAAACTTTATAATTATTAGACCCTAAAAGAATATTTACGTCTCCGCTTACCCAGTCTTGATTAATATCAGTTTTAGCTATTCTTAGGTTACCGTCTCCGTCTGTGAAGTTAATTCCAATTCTATTGGAACCTGCATTATTAAAACTGATAGCAGACTTGGTTCTTGGAATAGACACAAGGTCAATGCCAGAATCTGCGTTAAATAACAAATTTCCCGTCATCGTATCCCCTGCCTTGTTGACGTAGCGGTTATCCAGTTCGGCAGAATAGTTATTTGTAGTAAGTATTTTATATCCGTCAATTCCCCACCTATCACCATAATATCCAAGCCTTGATAATACTGATCCTTTGCTATTAGCTGCTCCAATTAAGGCGTGATTATCATCATCCCTCATTATTAGCTTTACGTCAGACTGTGTATCAATAAATACTGTCTGTCTAAATTCCTTAGATCCGTATATTTGTTGATGTGTGTCAATTGTTACCGCATCCGTAATCCCATAGCCGCTTAGAGTAGTAGGATGAGATGACAGCTCACCAAACGAATAACTCGGCTTGTTCGGCTGCTTGGCCCAAGAATACACGTCACTTGCCGGCAATGTGGTTGGGTAATTAGGCAATGTAATAAGCTTCGTGGTTTCATCAGGGGAATAGGTTGTGCCGTTAAGGATAATCCCGTCTACCGAACCACCTCCAACACCGCCTATTACGCTTAATACACCACCCTCTTTTGACAAGGTGGTATTGTCAATCGGAAGCGCATCAAGAATGGTTGATGCCGTATGACTGCCTTGTGCAAACATGGTAAGACTACCTGTCAAAATCAAATCACCGTCTAACTCAACCACTCCGTCAGAATGCTTCTTCACAAGTATATCACCGATATTTAAGCCGTTTATGAATGACTTGATACCTGTAATGTCCTGTGCACCCGATTTGGTTACGTAATCGGCTAATAGCCCGGATATGTCGTTTTTGGTGTAGGCGTCTGTGATGCCATAGCCTGCAAGGGTGGTAGGCTTATTCTGTATTTCGCTGAAATCATAGGTTGGTTTAGTATCTTCTATCCATTCAGGTTTACCTCCAATTTCATCCCATGAGTAAGAGGGCTTTGTACTACCTATCCAGCTGGGTTTTCCTGATATGTTGTCCCATTCAAGCGAAGTCGGATAATTAGGCAAGGTGATTATTCCGTCCTCATTAGGAGTGTAAGTATCACCGTTAACCACTATACCATTGGCAGTACCCTTTCCACCTGTTGCGACAAGCTTTCCGTCAACCCACTGTATTGTCACACCGTCTATTGGGAGACCTTCGTAGATTGAAGGGACTTGAACGTCTGCGCCTGCGTACATGGTTACTCCGTAGGCAGTGATCAACGGTTTGGTTAAGAACAAGTATTCCTTTCCGTTATCGTCAACCCTCTCTTCAAGGTTTCTGTCCCAAACGACTTTGTCAAGCTTCTTTCCGAGAAAATCATCTATCTGATCTCTCGAATAGCTGTCACTTCCATTACCGCCAACTCTTGCAACCTTATCCTTATTTGTTTTTATGAAGATAGCAGGGTCTTCATCTGCATTACATACATATATTTCCCCGTCATTAAGTCCGTCGAGCCCGTTTCCGCCCGGAGTAGATATATTAGGAGCTTTAGCCCTGTTGTTTTCAAGGTCGCTCCCATGCCAATTTATTTTATTTACCCTCTTCTTTATCATACTTCCACTGTTGTTACGTTAGTAAAAGCTGATTTGTCAGCCTTGAACTGCAATAGCTGCCCGTCTGTGGCATTATCAATCACAAATGCTCCATATAATGGCGGTGATGCTGGTTCGGGAGTGCCTCCGATACCGGAAATATCATTATATTGTTGTTCAAGAGCGATCGAGATGTAGAATAATTGGCTTGATTCAATAACCTGTGTAATTTCAGGTACTGAACCCTCGGAACGCACGAACTTCGTCCCGTCAATTTCCACCATTGAAAGGCATAAGATGCGGTTTAAGTGTTTGGCAAACCAATATGGCACGCCTTTTGAGCTTCCGATTGTAAGGGTATAAACATCATACGGGACTGCGTATAACTCCTCTATCTCCTGCATCTGATTGCGGTATTGCTCGTTGCTTATATGAGAAGAGTATCCTTCCGGCTTAAATCCGGCTTCTACCCGGAACTCAAACACCTGTTGAGTATCGTTTATCCAAAATATGCTATCAAAAGCGGAATTATTACTCTTGTGAGAATACCTGATAAGCGTTGTTTCCTCTAATATAATATCAGAGGAGCACACCTCGAATGGCTCTGACGCATTACCATTGACAGTAACCGTATATTTTGCATCATCCAGCCCGCTAAGGACTGCATAATACATTAATACGTTATCATTTTGATTGTATGTAGAAAGAGATACAGGAGTAGAGGTCTCGGTGACAAGGTTGTTAAGTGTTACTGATACCTCCTCCGAAGCGCTCGCAAACACCTGTATATGGATTTTATCAGAAGTGTGGAACCTCTGAACGTAGTCCATTTCCAGCCCAAACTTATTTTTTATAGGTGAGAAAAAAAGAGGGCAAACATCACCAACCTTTACCATGTCTTTTCGTCCTTTTTACGGTGACGTGCAACTTTACACGTCCTTTGCAAATGTACATACTATTTAGAATAATTCCAAATAAGAACCAATAAATTAAATAAATTATTATCTTTGTATCGCCATGTGATGTTGCATGGAACTCAAAATCAGGACTTATGGCAAACGAATTTGTAATTACAGATGTAGTAAGCAAAGAGGCTTTACAGCAGCTAAAAACATTATCACTTGAGTTTGATTCGGCAAAAGGTAAGTATGTAGAATTTGCAAACACATTAGCGGCAAGCTCAAAGACAAATCCAAGGACTTTTGACGAACTTTCCCAAAAAGCACACGATTATACATCCATTCTTGAAAAACTGAACAAAACACAGGAAAGAATGGAATCCATTCAGACAAAGCAGTTGACTGTATTGCGGCAAATATCCCAGCAGTTTAACTCTATGACAAGTCTTCAAAAGCTAAACATCCTGTTTGAGCAATTTTCTAAAAACGTAAAAAATGCAAGCGATATGCTTGCCGGGCTTTCTTCTTCTTCCAATCAAGTTGCTTCTGCACAGGAAAATGCAGCCAAGAGCACACAGACTGCAAGCGACACGATAAATCAGGCATCCGCTCAACTTCAAGCAGCCAACATGAATTATGCTTCCATAATTGATACAGTACAGGCTTACGATAGTGAAGTGACTAAATTAACAGCTGACACCATAGCCAATAAAGAGGCTATGAAGAAAATACTATCTGATATTCGCGAATTAAACAAATCTTATAAAGCAGGAGAAATTACCTTAACAGAATACATTAACCAATCTTCTTTATTAAAACAAAGGCACGCGGAACTAATAGCACAAAATCAACAGTATTCAGCTTTAATAAAAAATCATTCCACTTATATAATATCCGCTTCCGGTAGTTATAATGAAATGAACGCCGCCATGCTTGAACTGCAAAAAAGGTATAAGGCGTTAAGTGAGGCTGACCGGGAAAGCAGCGTAGGGAAAAACCTTATATCCCAAGCCAATTCTTTGAACAACAAATTAAAAGAGATAGATGCACAATTTGGGAACTATCAAAGAAATGTGGGTAATTATGCGTCCTCATGGAATGGATTAAATGTGCAGACGCAACAATTATTGCGGGAACTACCGTCTCTTACAATGAGCTTCAACCAGTTCTTCCTTGCTATCTCCAATAACTTACCAATGTTTGCGGATGAATTAAGAAGAGCAAACGAAGAATTTAAACGGATGAAAGCTGAAGGATTAACTGCAATTCCTGTTTGGAAACAATTGTTAGGTAGTATCTTTTCTTGGCAGTCTGCACTTGTAATAGGTATAACATTGCTGTCTGCGTATGGTTCGGAGATTGCAAAATGGGTAGGAAGTTTGTTTAAGGCAGAAAAAGCATTAGATGAAATCATTTCTTCTCAAGATAAATTAAGGATAGCGCAGAAAAGGGCTATCCATGATACTATGGAAGAACGCATTCAATTGGACTTGTTATATAAAGCTGCTACCGATAATAACAGATCTATTATAGAGCGTATTGCAGCTGCAAATGAATTAAAAAATATATCACCCAAATTATTTGACAATTATACAAAAGAACGAATAATGATAGGAGATGCTAAAGATGCATATAAGCTATTAACAGACCAAATTATCGCTACTGCCAAAGCTAAAAGAATAATGGGAGAAATAACAAAAGCTGCAACAAATTACGAGGAGTCCGAGTTTAAGCGTCTTAATCAAGTTTATACTGTCGAAAAAGCACGTGCAGAATATCAGAAGTTTGTAGAAGCAGGATTATCAAGAACGGAAGCAGGCATAGATGCAAAAAAGAAGCTTGAAGCAGAAGAAGCGATATTGAAAGCCTTAAAAGAGCAAAGCAATGAGTATAAGAACCAAATAAATGATTTAGAGAAATTAGTAGATGCAGGAGCATTGGTTAACGATCCGGGAAAAAGCGATAAAGCTTATGAAGAAGCCAAGGAGAAGGCAGAAGAATATGCCGAATACATTAAAAAGATAACAGAGGATTTAGCTAAATCAAGGATTGATTTAATTGCTGACGGCAGAAAAAAGGAAATTGCCGAGGTTAGCAAAGAGTATGAAGATAGGATTAAGGAGATAAAAGGCAATTCTGAAAAAGAAATTGAATTAAGGAAAAACCTTGAAACGCTGAAAGGAAAAGCCATTGCGGAAATAAACGATAAATACGACAAGGAACTGCTTGAAATAGAGAAAGCAAATCTTGAAAACAGATTGGCTTCCATTGGCGATAATTCCAATGAAGAATTAGACAAAAGGCTTAATCTCCAAATCCAACTTAATAATATGATGCGTGATGCTGAAATAAATGATGCGGAGAAGAACGGAAACGATGTCTTGGCAATACGAATGAAGTATATGAAAAGGGAGAACGATTTGATTATGCAAAACCTCGAAGAGAGATTTGGGATGATTGAATCAAACACCGATAGGATGATAGACAGGCAGGAAACAGCCGCTTTGGAAGAAGCCAATTTGCTCAAAAAGCAGTATGCAAATGGAGAAATCGGTAAAGAGGATTACGAAAAACAGCTGTATGATATTGGGGTAAAATATGCTAAGGCCCGTCTTGAAACACTTATGAAAGAAGTAGAGGCTGAAATGGCACTTCTTGATCCAAGTAGTGAAAAGTATCAAGACTTGGAAGATAGATTAATCAATCTTCAATCACAGATAAACGGAATAAACTATGATGATGCCACTAAGAAACGGGAAGAATGGATAGACAAGTTTAAAGAGGGTTTGTCAGGGATGAACTCCGCCGCAAGAGATGCACTTGGAGAGACAGCCGGAATATTCGAGGGGTTATCTGATATAATGGTTGACGTAGCAGAGGATGGCAAATTAAGTTTTGAAAATATGGCGCAAGCCGTAGGAAAGATAGTATCAGGCATCACCTCGTTAATGACAGATATATATGACGCCCGGATAGAGAATATTGAAAAAGAACAAGAAGCCAACGATGAAGCATACGACAAGGAGATAGAACGTATAGAAAAACTTGAAGAAAACGGGGCTATTTCCACCGAAGAAGCGGAAGCCCGCAAACGCGATGCCGAGAAAAAAACAGCCGCCAAGAATGAAGAACTTGAAAAGAAAAAAGCTGCATTGCAGGAGAAGCAGGCTAAATGGGACAAGGCAAATTCTATTGTTCAAGCGGGGATAGCCACCGCTTTAGCTATAACAAAAGCATTACCTAATTTAGTTCTTGCCGCTTTGGTTGGTGCAATGGGCGCTGCTCAAATTGCTGTTATTGCAGCTCAGCCCATTCCCAAATATGCAAAGGGTACAAAGGATCATCCGGGCGGATTGGCTATTGTGGGTGACGGTGGAAAGAAAGAAGGTATCATAACTGATAACGGGTTGTTTGTTACGCCCGATAAGCCCACATTGGTAAATCTTCCGGCGCACGCACAGGTAATTCCGGACTTGTCTTATATATATGACAGAGACGGCCTAACGTCTGACTATGGCATGATAGAAAAGAAGCTGAAAGATATGCGAGAAAGTGGCATAGTAGTCAATGTAAACAATGATTATAGCAGCCTTGAAAGGGAAATGAAAGGCAATACAAGGCAATTGCAGAACATCGGAAGAATGATGAAAAAAGCTAACCATATCGCAGATTACAATTGGATTTCAAACCGTATATAAACTATTGGATATGATATACAATGATTTAAGTAAAATAGCCCTTTCCCGCTTCATTGACATCTTTCTTGGAGATATTGACAAGGTTGTTCAAGGCGGTGCGCACAGCATAAAGGAAAAGGTTTTGGCTGCCGAGAAGCTATGTAATGAATACTTGTCAATCATAGGCGGTAAATCAGCCGTTGCGCAGATAATCAGGAGAAACGAAGTACTTAACATTCAAATACGGCTGAACTGTTTTTCCATGTGCGAAAAATTAATCTCGTCCGGGGACTGGGATGTTGTCGTCAGTATTATGGGCGCTTTAGGATACAGGTTCAAAGAAGATGAACACGAAAAGATAACAAACCGGATAAAAAGCGTTTCAGCTTCCGACAATTACAGATTGGCAAAGCTTCAGGAATCGGCCGCAAATTCCGGTAAGGTTAAAATGGATAGGGATTATTTCACGAAGGAAAGGGTTTCTCTCATGTCTCATGTGAAGATGCACATTGATGAGAACGCCTTTTCTGCCAAAGAATATGCCTATATGGTTAGACGCATGTGTGACGAGATAGATGCTTTGATTCGTTCAACTTCAAAAAAGAAATAAGATGTATTATAGATGTGAGTTGCTGGTAGGAGGTAATGTACATGATGTAACAAATGACCTTGTCAATTGGGATGATGTAGAGATGTCTTTCAAGAGAAATGACTATGACGGTGTCGTGCGTAGTTTCTCAACCAAATTCGAGTTCTCAGGAGGAGCTTATTCTCTTCTTCTAAGAGAATATCAGTCAAATTATTTAAAGTCATCCGCTACGATTGTGTTTTATGTAAGAAACAATTCGTGGTTGTTGAACGAAAAGTTCAGGTGTGCTTTGGATTACTCCACATTCACATACACCGACATATCATGCGAGATTAATGCGGTTGACAATAGCCTTGCAAGTCTTATCAAGGCGAAAAAAGGCACGCAATATGAATACTTGGTTAGCGAATTGAAAGAGGCGGAACCTTTGTATTATGATAGGCTGGAGATGTCAAGTAATATAGAATGGGTTATAGGAGGTGAAGTTAGCGATGATGCAGACTGGGTATATAATACTTATGATAATGTTGGTAATTCAATTGTACCGTTATACATAAAAGGCACTCCGGAAATAGCAGTTAAAAACAAAGTAGAAGTTACCGATGTAAGCATTCCTCCAAGCGGAGAACCTGTACCTATACCGAGTTTGTGGTTTTTTCATAACATAAGTTCTTTACCTCTCCATATTAGTGTAGACTTTTCCACAGGGGTTACAGTTGAAAAGTTAACCGACGATGCATCTGCAACATTAATTGTAGAGCAAAGATACGGCAGTGGAGGTGATAGAACTTTGCTTGAGCAACAGTTATCTGGTATTAGTGGAGCAATACAGCCCGTATCGATACATAGAGATGATTATACAATGTTTATTGACGGCTATCTTATATTTAGAATAAGCATTAAAGGAAAGATTAAAATCGGCATGCGTAATAACCCTTTCAAGATAACATTTAAAGCAATAGATACACCCGTTGACATTAATGTAATTAAACCCACAGTCTTATTAAACAGGCTTCTTAAGTCAATAAATGGAGGTAATGAGGGTGTAACTGGAGAAATATCCATTCCGGCCGGGGATGCTTATAAAGGGGTTAAAAATGCCATGATTGCGCCCGCCGAAAGTATCAGAGAAATACCGAATGCCAAAATCTATACATCCTATACCAAATTCGCAAACTGGATGAGTTCTGTTTTCGGGTTTGTTCCCGTTATAGGCGAGAATAAGGTAACGTTTGTACACAGGGATGTTTTGTTTCAGGATAAACAAGTGAAAGACCTGAAGGACGATACGGTAGACTTGAATTATAATGTAAGCTCCTCTATGATATATTCCCGGCTAAAAGTAGGATACGACAAACAGGACTACGATAGCGTAAACGGACGTGATGAATTTCATTTCACAAATGAATACACCACTGGAATTACCCTTACAGAGAACGCGAAAGAATTGATAAGCCCATATCGCGCGGATGCATACGGCATAGAATTTCTTGCCGCAAAAAGAGGCGAAGATACAACGGACAATGACAGTGATAGTGATATATTCTTTGTTGGTGCCGCACTTGAGGGAGGAAAGTATAAACTTGTACGAAGCGGATACACCATATCCGGCGTTATATCTCCGTCTACCATGTTTAATGCTATGTATTCGCAGCGCTACATGATTGAAGCGAACGCACGCTACCTTGCCGCCTTTGCAGAGCAGTTGTCTTTTACCTCCTCTGACGGCAATAGTGATGTTGAGATTAACGGAGTAAGAGAAACCAACGACATAGCATTAGGTAACAGGCTGTTTACGGTTGGGGAATTATCGGTAGAAACAGGCGATCAGGGAACACCCTCTGATTTATCAGGCTATATACGGATAGAGAAGAACGGGAACGTATATAAAGGATATGTAAAAAGTGTAAGTTACAATCATGGAAAGGCAAAACCTGTAAAGTATTCGCTGATAGTTAAGAGCGTAGAATGAATATATATAAAAAGCCAGATGTAGTGTCTGGCTTTATTGCATAATTCTTTTTGTATTGGCTGAAATGAAGCAGCAAGAGTCACTAACGATTCTTCCCTCTCCGATAATTTCATGCAAGGGAAAGTGCTTGGCTGCTCCTCTCGGCGTCCATCCCAGTCTATCACCTTTAGGCTTTATATGATGTGGATGCTTTGCAGAATATCTTGCTTTCTTGCTTTCCATTACACTCCCCATATTATTTTGATATTGAATTTATCTGTTCCTTTTTTATACTTCTGCTTACAGTTTTCTTAACCACTTCTTCCCGGATTTGGTTTTAAACCATATAAGTATGCCACTTGTGATAATGGTTCCTATTGTATATAATAAGCTTAAAAAATCCATATTATCACAACCCTTTTATCCACTTTTTACCGGAAGGAGTTTCTGTATAAATCCAAAAGGCAACAGTTATTACTGTTATAAGCCCAAACCCATATAATGCAACCATAATATTTATCTTAAAATGTTATTACCTATTTTTGCAAATAATACCGTAAGTATAATTCCCATAGAAACAAGAACAATTAATAAAATGTTATCATAGAGTTCTTCTTTCACAAGGGTTATTGCCAATCCCAAAGATAATACAGTGAAAGAAACTTGCGCCAAATTAAAAAAGAATCCTGCAAGCTTTTCACGCCTTACCTTATCCTTTTCCTTTGCCTCTTTCTTAACTTCTTGTTTTTCGCTCCAGCTTCCCATACCACCTTTATTCTATAATATTGTAGAACGACAGAACGAACGACGCAATTTAAACATAACACTACCTAACAATGTTTACTACATTGTTAATAATATTATTTCCGACACAAATTAAAGCAGAAATAGGGATGTAACCAAAACATGAGACGGATTTCTTTGTAATTTAGAAACGGTCTAAATAGATATTTTATTTACCAATCGTCATTTTCATTTCCAACAAGCCCGTTCTTCACTACCTCTTCAATTTTATCCATGATAACATTTGAATAGGCATGAGCCATAACCAAAGCCTTAGAGGATGTTTTTTTTGCTTTGTGCTTATCTTTTTCTACGAATGGATAGCATGTATCAATAGCCCATTTTTCTATATTTGTTTGCGGCCTTTGGGTTCCGTCTGAAAATGCGGATATAATTCCTCCACCTATAACTTTTATAATATTATAATATTGAAGAGTATAAGTAACACGTATTTTAGTGTCTTTTATGTCAACTTTTATAATAGGAGTAATACTCACCTTGTATCGGCTCATTCCTCCTACATGTTCAGCTATGCCATCTACAAATCCTTCTCCAATTATAGTTCCTAATTCCTTATCGTTTAATTTTATTACAGAATTTGCGTCATTAAATGTTGCGGTGAACCAATAATTCAAAATTACATATAATTGTTCTTTAGTGGCTTCTCCACAATCTACTATTTGCGTATAGGTCAAAGAGTTGTTTTTATCAAGGACTAATTGGGATGATAACGTTTCAGCTGCTTCAACCCAGCTGTCTCCATATCTTTCTTTTGCATACTCTTCCAACTCCTCTGCCCTCATAACTTGGGAACTCATAGATACACAATAGCATAAAATAGTCAACAATACCAAAATCTTTTTCATAATAAACACGTTTTAAGTTTTGTTTGCAAAGTAACCTTAAATAAACCGTTTTGACAATATATTTGGCATAAATCTTCACAATTTAGAATGATTATAAATAGTCTAATCACTTCTTTTTCCCGAATAATTCAGCATGGCTTCCAAGTCTAAGTATTTCAATAACATCATTCTCCTCGTCAAACCATATAAGTAGAAAATCTCCCTCGATATGGCACTCCATGCAATCCTTATACTCACCAATCAGAACATGAGCTTTATATTTTTTCGGAAGTTCGATTTCATTCTCCAGCATACGAAGCACTTCCAATAATTTGCTCAATTTGAATGGATTGTTCCGGTATCGCTTAAAATCTTTTTTGTATTGTGTCGAATAGCGTAACTGTTTCATCTACTCACAAGATTTTATAAAGGCTTCCATACTGCTTGTGTCAATAACACCGGCATATTTCCCTGAACGCGCCTCTTTAATGGCTGCTATGGTCTCTTCATTCGGTTCTGAATACATTGCATCCATTAGTGTGCTTTCTACAAAATTGTTAAGGCTTCTGTTCGCTTTTTTTGCCTGTTCCTGCAAAATTTGCAATAAATCCTCACGCAAGCGGAACGAAGTTTGTTTTCTTACTACTGCTTCCATATTATTACTGTATTACATCGTATTATATTATATCGCAAATGTAATACAATATTTCGGGAAACCAATCTAAAATGAGAAAAAAGTAATCACTATAATTTATTTTTCAATAAGAGGTTTGATATTTCAAAGATAATAGCTATCTTTGCGGTGCTACAAGTTATTGGTCGTAACCAATTCGCAGAGCAAGCGGTTAATTTGCTCATATATTATATATGGGTATTTTTTATGCCCATATTTAGGATATTGGCGGTTGTCTATACGTAAGTTTAATTGCTCTCGAATTGAGACCATAACTTGTAGCAGCGTATATGGCAACCGCTTTTTATTGTTTTTCATTAATAACTTTAAATGCTACAAGTTATGGAAAATTTGGTATTTCAAAACAGCAACGGTAATGATGTGACTACTTCGTTACTTGTTGCGGAAGTGTTCGGGAAAGAACATAGTAAAGTAGTCAGAGACATTGAAAGTCTTTCATGCTCAGCGAGTTTTAATGCCGCCAATTTTGGCGTTATTACCTACATTGATAGCAGAAACCGAGAACAAACCGCTTATGAAATGACTAAAGACGGTTTCAGTTTCCTTGTTATGGGTTATACTGGCGCAAAAGCAGGTGAGTTCAAAGAAAAATTCATCAATGAGTTCAATAGACGGGAAGCATTGCTCAAAGATGATGATTACATCTTGATGCGTTCCCAGCAAATTTTGCAAAAACGCGTAGAAATTGCAGAGCAGAAAATTAAGCAGCTTGAAGAAAAGAACGCCAAGCTCCAGCCCAAAGCCGACTTTGCCGAAACAGCTTTCAAAGCAGAGGGCAAAGTAGACATAGGTCAAGCCGCAAAAATTCTCAACCTCGGTTTTGGGAGAAACACCCTTTTTAAGAAGCTAAGGGAAGCAGATGTGTTCTTTAAAGACAGGAACGAACCGAAACAAAAGTACATTGACGCAGGGTATTTTGAAATGACGCTGTTACCACCGATACACAGAGACAGTCACCCCGACATATTATATCAAAAGGTACTTTGTAAGCCCAAAGGACTTGCTTACATTAATTATTTATTCGGTGGAAAGCCTTCTGACGGGAAAACGGCAAAAATAAAATAACCCAAACAACCCAGTGGGTTAAATTCAACCCAAACAACATTACAATCACAGCCGATGTGCTGATTTTAAACCTAAAACAAATATTTTATCTATATGAGAACAAATACATCCGATTTGGTGAGACAAATGAGTATAGTATCAGAAGAACATGAACAGGTTCTTAGAGAGTTGAAAAACATGCAATACGTTGTAGGATACATAAGCGATATACTGGAAGCTTACAATATCGTATCAGGACGCGTGGATGAATTGCAGGAAGAGATAAAGGAGCTAAAGCGTGGAAGAACAAATAAAGCGGATACCCCAACAGAGGGCACAAAGACACACAGAGTTGAGAAAACAGTAATGCCTAATATGCGGATAATAATGGGGCTTAAAAAGTAAACTTAAGAGGCGGGGTAACTCCCGCCTTTGTTCTATTTTTAATATTTTTCAATTTGAAGGCAGAAAAATTACGGGGGTTATACAAAAAATGATGTTCTATTTTTAATATCAGAACCAAACATACTCTATAAATACACCTTTAAACATCTCTCCCCGCGGGCAGAAATTGAATATTCCGCCATTCTCATACAAGACATACACCTTACCCTCCATTTGGGCCACTTTCCTTGCAAGCATCCTCATATTGGCTATGTCTGCCATTCTCTTTTTGTTTTCGCACGCACACCCCATTACAAGCCGAATTTTCTGAAATAATCTTCAATACCTTGTTTTAGGCATCTTCTAAAAAATGTTTTCCGGGCATAGGAACCGACACGATAAATTGCCTGACCGTATTTCTTTTCTATATCGCTGCTGAAACTGACACCCTCACTTCCTATTTTTAGCCCCTTGTCTGTCGGAGTAGCCGTAATTGAATCGTGAAACTCACCTGTAATTATAAGGTTAGGCGTTCCCTTTGAACTAACAGGTGCGTTTATTAAATCAGAATGCATAAGCGGGGCGTTCTTTTCCTTAAAAGCTGCATATCCTTTTGCGTTTTTATACCAATATCCGGCCTCCTCTGTTTTAAAATATGGATCATTGAAGTAGGTAGGACGTAATGGTTTGTCGTTTCCGTTAATACCTGACCATAACTGCTCTACGATATATTGTGAAACCTCCTCCCTATTTTCTACCATTACACCCCGTATCATAGGTTCAAACCCATCAACGAACTGTTTTACGGCTTTTTCCGCATCAATTATATTAGCCATAACAAATACAATTAAGGGGTGAACTAAATGAACACCCCTAATTAATATACACAACACAGTTACATATCACCGTCTTTCTTCTGCCTTTGAGCACCGGAAGAGGCTATATCTTCGTAAATGGAAGAAAGCACCTTTTCGCGCTCCTCTATCGGACGGTCAAGAAAAAACACATCCTTATGAGAGTTTATGAAGTCCCTCTTCTTCATGTTTCTTACTCTCTCATCGTTGAATGTAATTCCTTCTACTTTCATCCCCAAGCCTCTATGCCTGTGATTCCGGCTCCTTGCAACACAGAGGGGGAAGCAAGTGTCGGTTCTCCCTCGCCTACGGTAATAACACCGTTTGCGTAGGATACACTTGTTGCACCGGGTAATGCAGTAGTCGCATTTTCTTGAAGCAACGCTCCGTAGTATGGGGTTATATCAAGTCTTCCGAAGTGCTCAACAAGCTTGTATTTCTTTGATTCTGTTGAAACCAGCTCAACATAAACAAGCCCTTTCAGCGCTCCGACAACGTCAAAGTCACAAGCCTTTACACCAGCGTTCTTGATATACTTCTCGTAATCCTTGAACATCGTTGCAATAGTGAGGTTGGCTTCTGTGCCGGAAGAATCCCAGTCCTGACCGCCCGGATATACGCCGGACAGTTCGATTCCGGCCAGTTCTTCCGTACCGTCGTTCATGCCGTATATCACATTGTTCTCGTCTACAAAATATGCATCAAACGCTGTATTCTTTGCAGCCATAAGATTAGCCTTAAGGCTTGCATCGTAATTTTCAAGCGTCCATACATCGTTTTTGGGCGAGTATCCTGTGATTTTTGTAGGTCCGTAACCTGTCGCTGAGGTTTGCGCTTCCCCGCCTGATGGAGCGTATTCCACAATCGTTTTAATCGGAAATATTCTTCCCGGTCGGTCTGCATGACAGGCTGCTTCCAAAGCGTCCGCTGTCAGAGTTTTGGGCAACTTATACCCATGCATTACCAATATGATAGCTTTTACCTTGCCGGGGTCTAACACGCATACGGAATTTCCCGTATTAAAGGTTGCAACCCCCGGACATTGTCTATAATCTGTTGCCATAGCATTTTATTTTTTTTACCGTTAAACTTAAATTAGTTATTTCAATAGCATCAATCCTTTCTTCAATCTCCTTTCCGTCAGCGTCAAAAGCGCCTCTTCGACCGAATACAAGATTTTCCGAATAAGAATGAGCCACATGCCCCGAATATCCAAAATCAAACCTTTTTTCAGCACCCACTTCCTTGATTAAAGCATCATACAACGGTCTTAACAAGCCCTTGAAAGATACTTCTATACGCTGCTCATTGGTGTAATCCTTGAGCGTGTTTACTGCTATGATTATATTGACATCAGCCTTGCAATACACCTTGCTATCTGTCTTATCCTCTACGAACGGAGTATAAAGCCCGATTAAAGGAAAGCGTTTTTTAGCGGTCTGAGGTATCTTCTTTTGCGTCAGGATAGCTTCCCTTATATATGTGCTGTCGCCAAATATATAATTCACGTCATATCCAACCTCGGAAGACACTCTTTTGCATATATCGCTGAAAATCTCTACTATCATAGATTGAACGTGTTTACAGGTTTCAATAATGATTTGTCGAACGTCCAGCCCTCTATGTGTTGCGTATCAAGCCATTTATAAAGGTCTGCGTTCATTCTAATCATGTTATTCCATGCAGAAACCATTTTCCCCATAGGAGATACAAGATCACCGACATCGCTGTCTCTTTTTACACCGTTGACGGTTACATCGCATTGATGGTTTCTTGCGTAGAAAAAGTATATGTAATTGGCAATAGGAGAGATTTTCATCCCTCCCATAGTGCCAACCAGCATGCTCTTTAAATCATCCCACAGTTTTACAGGTTCTTTCTCTTCTGACTGGAGATATTCGGAAAATTGTTCATATACTTCTTTACCAAGAACCTTTATCAGGTATTCCGTCTCATAATAGGATATATAGTTGTTCACATCTCCTGTTATAGCAGATGTTGTCAATGACGGAGCAACATCCGGAGAAATTATTCCGCTAATAAATAGCGGCCCTTGAAAAAAAGCATAATCAATGAGCATAATTAAACATTTTTATTGTCCGCAACCGGAGATGTCTTTTCTCGTTTTTCAGGAATCTCGCGTTTTTCGGAGGATTTAGGGGCGCCTTCCTCAATGGAAATAAGCCCCATTTCCTTCCTTATTCGGTTTTCCTGAATGATCTTATCTACTTCCAGTTGACTACCTCGTATAATTATAACCTTATCCATTAGGCAGCAACTTTAATGGCAGTTATCACATCGGCAATATTACCGTATGTAAATGCAGCCGGGTTGTAAACAGGCATCTGAACCTCTTCCTGTGCAATGAGGACAACAGTATTGCGGAGCTTTGTTTCCACATCTTCTGCAAACTCAACGCTAAGATTGCTCCAGTCGACCAGAGAAGCGCCGTTTGTCATATCTCCTGCAAAATACTTGCCCGGGTTGATCTTCGTTGTTTCAATAATAGGTCTTCCGGAAATATACTTGACACCGTTAACGGTAGTAACAAGGCCGAGAGACCGTCCGGATGTATCTTTTGCCGTTTCTGCATCGAATACGGTAGACGGGTTAAGCGCAATGAACGAAGGCGTGTATTCCGCATAGGTCATGATTGCAAAGATAGCATTGATTGCATCGCCGATATTAGGAGATACAACAGAATTGAACAGGTTGTTCTTAACTGTGAATGTGACAGCGGATGTCGCATCAGCTACGGCAGCGTATGCATAGTCAACAACAATCTTTCTATCATTCATCTTATGAACAACATAAGTAGAGTTGAAACCTTCAACGGAAGAACCTGCAAACGTAATCTTTTGACCGTCCATGATTTCAGGCTGTGCTTCTGTAAACTCAACAATGGACTGTTTGCCGCCATTGTAAGTGCTTACCGACTTAACAGAACCCTTAGCGCCGGTTACCACGTCTTTGCTTATTATATTTTCTGCCGGAAGAATATCTTCGTAGTTTGCAATACCTTTCAGGTTATCGCCTTGTCCGTCACCGAACATGATTTGGAAATCCTCAGCCATTCTAACCCAAGAGGCAAGACGGTTCATAAGCCATGAGCGTACATAGACACGAGACTTAAGCAATCGCTTGCTCAACGGAACATAAGTACCAATGCGGCATACGCCAACGGTCTGCTCTTTGATCTTGAATGAAGATTCAGGAAGTCTTCCGTTCTCTGAAACAGCAGCAGCGTTTCTGTCAAGATCGTAGATCTGCGTGAATGTGATTGTAGGATATGCAGGATCTCCCTGATCTACAGTCATGATGTCACGAATGTGCGCTCCTTCATTGATCTTAGTTACAACAACATTGCTTTGGCGAGTGATTAGCTTGTCTCCGGCATAGTCATTAGTCATGCTTACCGGATCTGTCACATCTTTCAAATCAATGTCAAAACGGCCTGAACTCTTTGTTTTCCCGTCCAAGAAGTCTTTAAACTTCTCTGAATCCAAGAACTCATCAATCTTTTTGCCAAGATTGTTAGAGTTGCTGTTTACGTTAAAGCCCTTTGCCTTCAATACTTCCAGCTGTTTTGACAACTCTTTGATTTCTTCTTTGAACTCTCCCAGTTCCTTAACAGCAAGACCAACCTTGCCATCTTCGTTTAGGGCCTTAAGCTGCTCATCTACGCTTTTCATTTTCTCGTTGAATGAACTTTCAGAGATAAGCCCCTTGAGAAGCTCCTCCACCGTATCATTCACCTTTTTTTGAATTGTACCAAGAGTTTGCTTTTCCTCCAATGTCAATTCGTTTTCTTTTTTTGCAAATTCAATCAAATTCATTTCTTCTAATTATTATATTAAACCTTTAATAGCGAGTCCCTCCAATGAAAAAGTGCTTTTGCGGCTTTCTTCTTGGTGAGTGCCCTCCGGCGGCTCTGTATTCTTGTTTATGAAACTCTTATAAATCCTTGCATAGCATTTAGGACACCTTACATAAGCGGCAAGTTCTTCGATGCTTTTCTTTGACGATATGATATTAAGAACCTGTTCCTGTATCTCCGGTTTAAGCTTTGCCATTTCCGCAGACACTACATCCTCTGCTATCCAACGTGTATAATTCCCTACACTGTCCAATACTTGGTTTTCGAATGTCTCTTCCGGCACACTATTGTAATCAAAGGAAAGCCCGCAATGAGGACACGTCACAATATCCTGCCCGGATAATGCCTTTTCTACCAAACTTAAATTCATGTCTAATTCTTTTAATTTATCATCGGAATAACGCATCGTAAGAGCTTTTTTAAGGAAACCTATATGCTCCTGAATTGTCTGCTTGTCTGCGTTCTTAATATCAATAAGAAAGGTTTGCGGATTGGCTCCCCATGATGATAAGGTTGAGTATTCCCATAGAGACCATTCTTTTACAATTCTTTTATCTTTATCGTCTCTCTTTATAGCCTTTACCCCGATAGAGTGTTCAAGGGTCTTTCCGTATTCTGCGTAAAGTTTGTAGTCCTCCAGCACATCTCGCCCTATCTGTTTTTTTAAATTGATAGCACCTGTCATAACAAGGTTTCCGTCAATCTCTTTACCCTCTATCGGACATCCGAGCAGAATGCCTCTGTCATGATTATACAGCCATTTAACCCTGCTGAAGTTTTCTTTCAACGTCTTATTGAAAGAACCTTTAGCCGATATGTCACCATCCGCATCCTGAATACCTATTCCGTTTACAGCGACAGTTACAATGCCTTTCTCGTCAACATCGTTCGTCCTTGTCTTACATGTTATGTCTCTAAGCTGCTCCATTGCTATTTGATTTTGTGTTACCTGAAGAAATAATACCTTTGATTCTCTCCACTTCCTGATCGCTCATTTCCAATATGAGCTTATCGTATAAAGGGTTTGAAACCTTTGATTCACCTATCTGTGCCCGCCAATCATTAAGGGTTATTACCCCGCTAAGAAACTCGTTTTTACACTTTACCGAGATGATGTTTAAAGTCTCTTGTCTCTCTTTATTTCCTGATTGCAAGGCATCCACGTCTGAATAATCCACATCTAAGTACAAACCGCTGTTTTCAAGCCCCAAGAATCGGGTAAGGCTTCTTGCGAAAGATTTAGCCTCCGGGATAACGATGTTGTAGTAGACGCTTCTTTCCGCTGTTTGCTGATTGTTGAAAGTGCTGTTGTCCTTTCTTGGCACAAGCTGCGCAGGTATAGAGAACGCACCGGCTATTGATATGGCATCCTGCAACGTCTCGTCAAACGGTTGCAATTCCTGAATACTCATAGAGGTTCGGATAAAATCCGTATCCGTATCTATTATCGCTACCGGATATTTATCTTCTCCTAATCCGTACACAGTATTGTATTCTTCGCGGATATTCTTTTTCTCGTCAGGAGTTAGAGCGACTGTCCCGGTTTCATCTTTCTTTCTTGATACAATGATGCCGAGAGCGCCTCTCTTGGTGTATATAACATTCCTTGCTTCATACACAGATATAAGATTGGATATAGGCTTTATCTGTGATACAAGCCTGCTTTGTCCCTTGAGGTTACAGGTAAATGTGTTTACATTAGGCTCCTTCACATGAAGAACAGTTTCCGGCGGCATATCATCCATAATACCGGAATAAGACAATCTGTAATATTGGATTATATCAGATACACTTGCCGGAGAAAACAAGGGAGCATTGTTGTATGCTACAATATCAACGCTGCCGGATGGAAGGACCCAATAATCATCGCATCTCTTCCATAGTTCTTTTTGCGTTTCTGAAAACACAGATGCTTTGATAAATGAGTTACCTGTCAGAAATTTATATAGAAAGTGAAGTGATACGAACTCATCAAATGATTGAAGTGCGTTTGGCTGTGTCAAGAACTTGTTTATGCTATCATTGTTGAATACAACTGAATCGTCCTTTGTTGATTTTAGCATAAAATAACCCTTGACAATCTTGTCTACCAAATATCTTACCGGAAAAAACACTTCCGGCACAGATTCGTATAGGGTTATGAAGTTATCGGAGGCTACATAAGGAGAGGCGATGTCATATAGCGCGTTGCGCACATATCCGTAGACATTCCCCTGTTTGTCGCTGATTAAATCTTTGGACTTGCCTCCAATAGATAAATGAAAATTCTTTGTCTCAAAAGATAAATTCATGCTTAAATAAAAAAGGCAACAACCATATACATGATTATCGCCTTTGGTCTTTTAGTTCAACAATGGGTAGTATGTTACTTAACATACCAAAGGCTATTATTTTATGCAAATATACTAACTAACATATTGAATAGCAAATAAAAAACGAACTATTTTTATTTAGACTAAGTAAAAATAACAATTTAAAAAAAATTCTTTCTTATATACTTGGACATGGCGGATATGATGTTAATAGCAGAGGCGCTGTCCTTACCGTTATAGTCCAAAAAGTCATTCATAAATAACAGATAATCAGCATTACTTTCATAACCGCCTGAAAACCTTACTCTCTTACTGATAAAGTCTTTGTTAGCCTCTATTCTAAGCTTGTAGTCGGATGAAGAAGATATTACCTTTATTTCCCTTAATTCCCTCAACTCCCTTACTGTATGGAAGAATGCTTTTTCACACTCGAATATAACAAGCCCCTTTGCGGTTTCAACACATCTGAATAACATATCACTGTCATAGCAGCCATGATATACTACATCCTTTATATCTATGTAATCATGTATAACGCACGACACAGCGGTCATCATTCCGAAATTATCAGGAATAACGTATAACAACTCGCTTCCGGCTGCATCCGCATTAAAGTACAACACATCATCTTCGGATTGAACACTTCTTTTCCTCTTGAGGGAGAATCTTGTATATTCATCTTTGAACACATCTACAACAACATATCTAAATGTGTCCGTACAATGTCCGAACTCCTCATAGCTTTGCCCGGTTTCCTTGTTTTTAATCCTTTGCTTTAAAATAGCTCCGTTGGCATCTTTCTTCACGTTCTCATAGTCTCTTATTGACTTCTTACAAGAATCGTCTATACCTATATTTATTCCGTATAGATTACCGGACAATATGGCATTTATAAACTCACCCGACAAAGCGACTGAAGGATTAGAGGCGGGAACACAGTCATTAACTACAAACCTCTGTTCCAAGCACTCAATAAACTTATCCAAAAATGACCTCTTTTCGTCATCTATTGTATTACCGCTTCTTGTAGTGGCATCCCCATGAACAAATAACACATCTGCATACCCGATAGACGTAAGCCAGTCCCTTGTCATTGACGCTGCCTGAGTAACGGTATTATTAGGATCTTCCGCGCATATTTCGTGTATCTGCCTGAAATTGTTGTCGTTTTTTTGCCATAGCGTTACGGTAATATATGGAAGTACGTTATTATCAACCGATATATGAATGGGTGTTTTAGAATCATACGGATAGTTCCCCCTATGTTTTCCTGCATCAAATGCGTACAGGTATTCTCCGCCAGTCCTTATGCTACCCCAGTCTCCGAGAGCGTAAATGCGGTAATAGTTATAATCTCTATTTTTATCCTTTTCAAAATCGGCAACCGCCTGCCTGTCATAAAAACCATAAGTGCCGTCAGGAGAACCGACAACCCAAAAATTATTAAGATAGGTAGACTTTAATATCAGCGTATCAGGCGCATGCACTTCCTCTTCTCCTGTACGTGGGTTGGTTATTATGCGGGGAGAGTTAATAAGTTTCTTGGTTATTGTAGTGTATTCCTTTGGCAATACATCTCCTGTCAATGTGTTTTTAATACCATACAGATAATTGTCGACCTCGTGCAAGTCCTCTTTGTCGAACACATTCTTCTTTATCCAGTGCTCCTCTGATATGGGGTTAAACATGGATATTATCTTTTGGCCCAAACGGCCCCTTAAACGTTTTTTTATCTGCTTGAAGTCAGCTTCGGCAAAATCACTCAATTCTTCGCATACGACAAACTGATAACTTTCAAGACCTTTTATCTTTTCAGGATCATCAAGACCGCTAAATGTGATATATGAGCCGTTGAAGCATTTAATAGCGTTTTCCCTAAAATCAAACGCTTTTGAAATGCCGAGACTGTTAGCTGCTTCCTTAAATGCCTTATATATGCTGTCCGCTATGGTTGCACCAGTCTTCCTATAAACACGAGTATTATATCCGTCAGATAAGCAAAACAGTAATATAGCCTGTGCAACCGAAAAGGATTTGGACGAAGAAGAGCCACCGATCAAGAAGATAAACCGGATATCATCATCTTTTAATGCCTTCTTTAAATGATGAAAGTTTGGATTGAATTTCCGATAATCGAATGTGATCTTTTCATTTTTACTCATCTCCTGTATCGACGTCAAAAAGCATACTCTTCAAATCAATCCTTGTAGGCTCGTCAAGACCGAACATCTTGCATACACGTTCTATTGCCCATGTTTTGGAAACGGTTTTTACTTTCTTCTTTCCGTCATACTCTTCTGTATAGTCAGTAATGGAGTTTCCTCTGATAACATCAGCGCACAACTTGATTATTTCCTCTTTGGTGATATCGGATTTTTTTTTCTGCTCTTCCTGGAGCTCTTTCACCCTTTGGGCTACATTTGGGCGGGATAGCAGTTTGCAAGATTCTTCCCATATTTGTTTGTCTTTCATCTTCTCGGATGAATAGGCACGACGATAAGCATCGGAAGCATTACCGCTTTCAATGTAATAATTGCAGAAATTTTCTTGTTTGATTGTAAGTCCTTTCATGTCTTTTCGTCAGTATGGGTACACATGCCACTTGACATGCTTTTGCAAAGATAATAAACAATATGTGATATTTACAATTTATTTCGTTAATATTAATGTCTTATTGCGACTTACATGTTGTATAGCATAAAAAATAAAGTTTATTTCGCTTGCTTACTATCAAATTTGATAGTATATTTGCAATATCAAATAACAATAGAACCGGCGGCAACGGATAAGCGGCATAAAGTTATGATTACTATCAATCAAGTTGTTTTCAACAAAAAAGGTCAAAAAGGTACTATCACTCGTATTATCACCAAATCAACCGGATATGTAGAAGTTTCTTATGAAGCTGGATTCTCAAAAAAAGAAATGGCATTCAACCTTACCGACGAAAATGGTGTTTCCTTGAAAAAATCACCCAAAAAGGCAGAATTGAAAGCTTTAACCCCACTTGAAGAAATTCAAGACAAAATGATGTGGATTAATGGATGCGCATCCGGTGACAGAAACTCTATGAGCTATCAGATTTCAGCGGAAATGCTTTCTAAGATTGAAATGAAAGCTAAAGAATCCGGAAATGACTTTATTGCTTCAATTTGTCAATCAGTTGATAAATATATGAAATGTTCTGAAAAACAGGCTTATTGCCTTGCTAAGTTTGCAATCGAAAACGAAATTAAATTATAATATATAATGCTGCGCTATCGGCATGACGGGCAAATAATATGAATAGCTATAATATTTTTGACGAAGAACACAGCGATACTATATTGTACCATGCGATAGCTCGTGACGAAGACCAAGTAAGAGAATTGGCAGAAGAGGCAGGTATAGACATATCCGGTCTTACCATCGATCTTGAGAGAGTGAATGCGAAGAATGAATTAGGCAGACCATATCCTGCGAGAATAGAGGATGCAGTAATCAGATAGCCATGAATGACAGAGAACGAATAGGTAAGCGAATAGCAGAGCTTCGCATGGCAAAAGGAATATCGCAAGCGCAATTATCCGAGTTAACTGGGATTGCTCCCGGAAACATAGCCCGTATAGAGCTTGGAAAATACAGTACGGGTATAGATATTATTTCCAAAATTGCAAAGGCATTGGATTACAAAGTTGACTTCGTGAAAGAATAGGCAGGCAATTGGCTTGCTTGTTTTTTATTTACGTAATCTATTACCTTTCGATTAGCTTCATCCACTTTCTTGTTATCAAAGCGTATGTATATATCTGTTGTGGTTCCGTTTGCCCAACTGTGCCCAAGAGCATGCGCTATTACCTCTTTGGGGATATCAAGTTCAGATGCTATTGTGGCCCAAGTATGACGCGTCCAATAAGAGGATAAATCAGGAAACAGAGGGGTTCTTATCTTTTTCCCGCCTAATCCTTTTCGTTCAAGTTTCCCGATCTGCTTTAGTCCTATCCCCATTCGATGCAGGAAGTCCTTGTAATTCCTGTATTCATCCATTATATTGAGAAGATAGCTTTTCCCTTTATATTTTTCTATTATATCCATAGCCTCAGGTTCTACTTTTACGCTGTATAATTTCCCCGTTTTAGCCCTTTTGTATTCAAAGCGACCGTTTACCAATGCGGAATGTTTTGCGTTAAACAAATCGGCTGCATTTACCCCTATAAGGTAAAACATAAGCATAAATATATCTCTATATCTTATCTGATACTCCTCACATGGGTAATCTCTTAATAATCTAAGCTGTTCTACTGTGAGGCTGCGTTTCCGGGTTTCCTCTTTTTTTATTGAAAATCTTCTGAATGGATACAATGTCGTGTACTCTTCATCAATGGCATAGTTGAATACGGTGCGTATGTTCCGTAAATGAATAGCGTAGGCGTTAACTTTCATCGTCTTTGCCATCCACGCTTCAAAATTTTCAAGCCACGATTTATCCATGCTTTCAAACGTACAGCGGCTATCGTATTCTTTAATCTTGTTCCTTGTGGTTGTATATACGGTCTTGGTACCTTGATTATTCTTTTTCGATATAAATTCATCAAGATAGTACAAGAATGTCCTTTCGTTTTGGGTCTTATTGCTTATGGCTTCTTCGATCATTTTTTTTAATGATGCATCCGTTGTTGATTTCAACTTACCCTGTTGCTCCAACGTTAATATTACAGTTTCCGCCTTGTTTATTATCCCGCGAGCGACAATGTTTCTTGGTTTATAATTTTGTGCCCGTACGGAATACTCATTTCCAGCCCACTCTTTATCCGATGCGCTTAATTGTGTAGCTATCATTGTTTGTTTATTATGGAACACGTTCAACTTTAGAGGATAAGTCCCGTCTTTTTTTTGCCTTCTTTTATCAAGGTAGAATTTAACTGTTGCCATATATCTATTTCTTTTTGTTTATGCAAATCAAAAAATTTGCATAGAATTTGCATACAAAGATAGGGTTAAAAGGATCTAAAAGGGCCTAAAAGGGTATGTTATGCAGCATATATAAAGAAATCAGGCAGCCACTTTATTTGTAACTGCCTGATTTTCAATGGAGCGGCAAGCGAGATTCGAACTCGTGACCCTCAGCTTGGGAAGCTGATGCTCTACCAACTGAGCTATTGCCGCAGGTTCTGTTTCCTTTGTTCTGAAAACATCGGCAAAGGTAATGAAATCTTTTAAAAAAGAAAAAATGAAACCACTAAAAAATGTTCTGTTCTTGCCACTACCGTAGAATTCATGTACATTTGTTTCCTGTAAACCTCAAGAAAATCAATGAAACGAATTATACTTATCACCGGTGGGTCCCGTTCGGGCAAAAGCACTTATGCCGAAAAGCTGGCTCTAAGTCTCTCTTCCACCCCTGTCTATCTTGCTACGGCACGCATATGGGACGAAGAGTTTCGCAAACGGGTGATACATCATCAGGCAAGACGTGGCCCTGAGTGGACCAACATAGAAGAAGAAAAAGAGTTGAGCCGCCATGCACTGTCCGGGCGCACCATCCTGATAGACTGCATTACACTGTGGTGTACCAACTTCTTCTTCGACCTTAAAGCCGATACTGACCAAGCCCTTACCGCCGCCAAAGAAGAATTCGACCGCTTTACCTCACAAGATGCCACATTCATTTTTGTCACCAATGAAATAGGCATGGGAGGTACGTCCGAAAACGAGATACAGCGGAAGTTTACGGACATGCAAGGCTGGATGAACCAATACATCGCTTCGCAGGCAGACGAAGTCATTCTAATGGTGTCAGGCATACCTGTAAAAATAAAAGAAGATAAGAGATTAAAAATAAGAGATTAAAGGAATAAAGAATTAAAGAAGAAAAATTGAATATTGAAAGAATACGATGAAAACATTTCATATCTCCCGTCCGAACGAAGCCATTCGCCCGGCATTGATTGACAAAATCAACAACCTGACCAAGCCGAAAGGCTCTTTAGGCACTTTGGAAAGTCTTGCATTGCAAATAGGCCTCATCCAGCAAACTCTGACTCCTACCCTGCAACATCCGCAAAACATCATCTTTGCTGCCGATCATGGCATCGTAGAAGAAGGGGTCAGCCTATCGCCCAAAGAAATCACCTGGCAGCAAATCAGCAACTTCCTCCATGGGGGTGCGGGCGTTAATTTCCTCTGCCGTCAACATGGATTTACGCTAAAGATAGTGGATGCCGGAGTGGATTATGACCTGCCTTACGAAAAAGGCATCATCAATATGAAAGTGCGTAAAGGCACACGCAGCTACCTGCATGAAGCAGCAATGACCGAAGAGGAAATGGAGCTTTGCCTTGAACGGGGCGCGGAAGTAGTGCGCCGTTGCCACGAAGAAGGCAGCAATATACTGAGTTTCGGAGAAATGGGCATAGGAAACACGTCCTCTTCTTCCATGTGGATGACTTGCTTCACAGACATCCCGCTGAAAGAGTGCGTGGGCGCAGGAAGCGGTTTGGACAATGCAGGTATCCGCCACAAATATGAAATCTTGAAACAAGCGCTGGACAACTACCGGGGAGACGGTTCACCGCGCGACATCATCCGCCACTTCGGCGGACTGGAAATGGTTATGGCAATAGGAGCCATGTTGCAGGCCGCCGAACTGAAAATGATTATCCTGGTAGACGGGTTCATCATGACAAATTGCATCCTTGCCGCCGGCAAGTTGCATCCAGAAGTGCTGGACTATGCCATCTTCGGACATTGCGGAGATGAATCCGGGCATAAACTTCTACTTGAAAAACTAAATGCTAACCCTCTATTACACTTAGGACTAAGGCTTGGAGAAGGTACAGGCGCAATATGTGCATACCCGATTGTTGTCTCGGCAGTCCGCATGATTAACGAAATGGACAACTTCGCACATGCTGCCATCACTAAATATTTTTGAGATGAGAGCGCCGTATATCATGCAAACAAACATTGACAATATGAATTAACACAGATTTTCATGAACAACATATTAGCTTCATTCATCTTCTTCACACGACTGCCTTTCTGGAAAATAAAGGAAGTACCCGCCGAATGCTTCAAGCACGTAGTCCCCTACTGGCCTTTGACGGGCTGGCTGACGGGCGGTCTCATGGCAGGTGCGCTATGGCTGTCCGGACAGATATTGCCCGTATCCATTGCCTGGATTATAGCTGTTATTGTCCGCCTGCTTGTCACAGGCTGCCTGCACGAAGACGGGCTGGCAGACTTTATGGACGGGTTCGGCGGTGGCACTACACGTGAGCGTACGCTTGCCATTATGAAAGACTCCCACATAGGAAGCTATGGAGTTATCGGATTAATATTCTATTTCCTGCTGCTGTTGCAGATGCGCAATCTTCCCCTGAATTTCCTATGCATCCTCGTCTTTTGCGGCGATTGTTGGTCTAAGTTCTGCGCGTCCCAACTCATCAACTACCTGCCCTATGCCCGGAAAGAAGAGGATAGCAAAGCCAAAGTCGTCTATAACCGCATGAGCCGAAAAGAACTGATATCGGCCTTCGTCTGCGGATTGATTCCGTTTGTCCTGCTCCTGCCGATAAGAATGTGGCCCGCCACCCTCTTTCCGCTGCTCACGTTCGCATTGCTATGCCGCCTTATGAAACGCCGCCTGCAAGGATATACGGGAGATTGTTGCGGAGCCGCTTTCCTGCTTTGCGAATTATCATTCTATATAGGCAGTCTCATAATGGTTTATATCTACGCCGGTTATGGCATTGATTTTCTTACGAAATACGTCTCTGTTCCCTTTTATTTTCATTAAACATTTAATCTGAAAGTTATGGAAGTCATACTTATTCGCCACACCTCTGTTGATGTCCCGCCCGGTGTATGCTACGGGCAAACGGATGTTCCCTTGAAACCGACATTTGAACAGGAAGCCGCCATTACCCAAGAGAACCTGAAAAACTATCTTCCTTTCGACCACGTATATACCAGCCCACTCACACGCTGCGTACGTCTCGCCAGCTATTGCGGCTATCCGGATGCGGAATGGGACAAACGGATTATGGAGATTAATTTCGGAAGTTGGGAGATGAAACCTTTTGACCTCAACGACGACCCGCGCCTGCAAGAATGGTATAACGACTATTTGAATGTAGTAGCTACCGGCGGAGAGTCATTCGCCATGCAATACCAACGTGTCAGCCGCTTCCTCGATGAACTGAAAGCAAAACCCTATCAGCGGGTAGCTATCTTTGCCCATGGCGGCGTCCTGATCTGTGCGCAAATATACGCCGGTGTCATCAAACCAGAAGAAGCATTTGATGCGCTGACGCCTTATGGCGGCATCATAAGGATCACACTTTAGATGAACATACAAGTGGCGGTCACAACAACTATGATTATCATTAGCCACTCCACACAGCGGTTGATGCGTATGGCAACTTTCATATCCCCGGTGGTCAAAGGCCGTTCATTGTCACCTATATAAGGTTTCCACACCTCTTCTCCAAAATAGTTATGAGGTCCTCCGAAGCGGCAGTTCAAGATTCCTGCCAGTGCCGCTTCCGGATACCCGGAATTGGGGCTTGCATGTCGGCTGCCATATTTCCCTACAAAAAACAACAACGAAAACCTGCCCGAAGCAACTACCATGAGGAAAGCCGTCAGGCGGGCGGGAATATAGTTGGCCGCATCGTCCAAATGGGCAGCAAAACATCCGAAACGACGGTAACGCTCATTCTTATACCCTATCATAGAGTCAAGTGTGTTTACCATTTTATAAGCAAACATTCCCGGAACACCCAGCAGTGCGTACCAAAACAGCGGAGCAATAACGCCGTCGCTCAAATTCTCCGCCAGCGTCTCCAACGCAGCCGTACGAACTTCCTGAGCAGAAAGTCCGGAGGTGTCGCGTCCCACAATGCGGGCCACCTGCTTCCTTCCCTCTTCCAATGAACGGTCTACTGCTTTAAACACCTCACAGACTTCGCGCACCAGCGTAGTACCTGCCAGACAATAGAAAATCAGCAACACCTGCAAAGTCAGAAGCAAACCGGGAGAATAAGATGCAGCCCAACGCAGTAAGAGCAGCGTAGACAGATAGGCCCCCGCAACAAGCAACAATGACATGGCAGCCCCTTTCAGAAAACGGGCGTTCCCTTTGTTCAAACGATGTTCACAGAAAGAAATGGCCTTACCAAAAGCTACCACAGGATGCGGCAACCAAGCAGGATCTCCCAACCAGTGATCGAGCAACCATGCTGTAAGCAACGGCAGATTCAGATTGAAAGCAATGCCTAAAATAATGATTATATCTTCCATAAGAATGTTTCTTTAAATCACAAACTCTGTTATTGCAGCCACCAGCCTGTTATTCTCTTCAGGCGTCTGTGCAGCTATGCGGAAGAATTGTTCGTTCAGGCCAACAAAATTGGAAGCATCCCGGATAAGTATGCCATGCTCCTCGGCAAGAAACTTTTTCAAGGCAGACACCTTGCCCACGCGAAGCCGCACCAGCATAAAGTGCGTCTGCGTATCCCAAACATCCAACCCGCCTATGGCTTTGAGCGCTTTGCACAGATGCGCCGTTTCCTGTAAATAAGCAGCTATATCCAATGGGGCAGGCACATCGTTCTCCATTAAGAAAAGTCCCGCTTCAATGGCAAGCCGGTTTACCGACCATGGCATACGGTTAGTGCGCAACCGCTTCAGCAAACCGGAATTACCGGTCACATATCCAAGCCGCAAGCCGGGAATCGCATACCTTTTCGTCATGGAGTGTAACAACAGTACATTCGGATACTCCGCCGCCTCTGCCGACGAAAAAAGCGGGCACAACGTGAAATATTCGTAAGACTGGTCTATAACAAAGCAAACCTGCGGATTATGTTCAACCAATCCACACATATATTCTTTATCAACCACTGTTCCCGTAGGATTATTGGGATTGCAAAGCCATAACATCCGCACATCGTCCGGCAAGCGATACCCATCCTGCTCCTTGGGCAACTGATAGAGCGAACTCACCCGGTGTCCATGCATGCGGCAGGCATCCGCATACTCGCTGAAAGTGGGTTGTAAAATGGCCGTATTCGTACCCCGGAAAGTCTGTGCAATGAGATATATGGCCTCCGTTGCACCATTTGTCACACAAACAGTGCCGGACGGCAGATGATGGCGGGAAGCTATGCAGGCTTCCAGCGTATAGGGCTCTGGTTCAGGATAACTGCCTATCTCCCCAATACATTCACACAGGTGGGCTTTCAGCCGGGAAAGGTCCACTCTGCCATAAACGTTGGAACTGAAATTAGCCGTTATCGGGCAGTTGAATTTGTAGAAATCGTCTCCATGACCGTCAATCATATCCCATCAGATTTAAATGTTGTCCGTCAGTATCTTGTAGATAAGCGGCATATCGACATGTTGTCTCACATGCTCGGCAAGCTTATCATACTGTTCTTCCTTAAATTGTTGATAGTTGAATGCTTCTGCCGTTTCCGACAATTTACCGGCAAACGGTTTAAGCAGAAAGTCTATGAATTCCGGATTGTCGAGAATACCATGAATGTAAGTTCCCATACACGTACTGTCTACAATATATCCGTCGCACAGCCCGTCTTCCAGCATATTCAACGGAGAAGCAGAAGTTCCCTCAATGGGTACGGTACTGCCCATGTGTATCTCATAACCGGACATAGAAAGTTTTAACGTCCCATCTTCAGTTGCCCGTCCTCCGTTTTCAAACAATTGGAATTTCACCTGCCTTGTCACTTTCTCTCCCGTCATCCTTGTGCTTACAGGCAACAACCCAAGACCGGGCAAACGTTCTATATCCCCCTCCACATGGTCAGGGTCAAATACCTCTTGCCCCATCAACTGATAGCCGCCACAAATGCCCAAGACGGCAGCCCCTTCACGATGAGCACGAATAACAGCTTGCGCCACCCCATTGCGGCGGAGCTCATACAGATCGGCAAGCGTGCTTTTGCTGCCGGGCAGAATAATTATATCCGCTTTCGCCAGTTCCTCGGTATTGTTGGTATAAAAAAGATGTACGCGAGGGTCACGTTCCAACACGTTGAAATCCGTAAAGTTACTGAGATGACGCAAAAGCACCACCGCAATGTTCACTTTCCCCTGCTCTGCCTGCAAAGATTTTGTGGCAAGGGCAAGGGAATCTTCTTCCTCGATATATATATCCTTATAATAAGGAACAACCCCTACCACCGGTATGCCGCAAAGCTCTTCCAGCATCTTAACACCGGATTCGAAAAGACGTATGTCTCCCCTGAACTTATTGATAAGAATACCTTTGACGTGCTTGCGTTCTTCGGGCGTAAGCAACATTACCGAACCATACACACTGGCAAAGACTCCGCCACGATCAATATCCGCCACCAGAATAACATCGGCTCCGGCGTACATTGCCATAGGGAGGTTCACGAGATCGACCTCCCGCAGATTGATTTCGGAAATACTTCCCGCACCCTCCAATACAACGGGATTATATTTTTTCGAAAGACGGTCATAGGCCGCGCACACTTCCCGGCGCAATTCCTCTCGTCCTTCCTTATGGAAATAGCCGTACGCACTGCGGTTGCCGATAGGACGACCATTCAAGACCACCTGCGAGGTACAGTCCGACTGCGGTTTCAGCAGTAACGGATTCATGTCTGTGTGGCAGGGAACCCCCGCTGCTTCCGCTTGTACAGCTTGAGCCCGCCCTATCTCCAATCCTTCGGGAGTAGCGTATGAATTAAGGGCCATATTCTGCGCCTTGAAAGGTGCCGGCCGGTATCCGTCTTGTTTGAATATACGGCAAAAAGCGGCAGATATAATGCTTTTACCGACGTCACTGCCGGTTCCGGCAAACATCAGTGGATGAAGTCTGTTCATTTGTTGAGCTAAAATGCGACACCCGGTACGGTCAATCTTACCGTTCTCCGTTTGCGGTATCAATTCTGTTATAAAGATATGTTTAGGACGATAATATGTTTCCAGCACCGCCTGCAACTTATTCTCCAGTTCTTTTATATCCGGCTTCCCTGCTATCAGTAAAGTAAGCGCTTGTCCCAAACAGGGGTCGGGAACTGCTGTAACGGCAAATGGCACAGGAATAAACGGTTGCAGTCTGTTTTCCATTTCCTCTGCCTGTATCTTGATCCCGCCGCTGTTGATGACATTATCTTTCCGTCCGGCAATGGTAAAGCCTCCATCCGAACAGAGACAGGCAATATCATTAGTCTGCAAAACATCATCACAAATCAGGGGAGCTTTAACGATCAGCGTATTCTCGGCGGACAAAGACAATTCGACCGAGGGAAAGGGATAATAACATTTGGAAGCAGCCTCTCCGTTCAGGCGGCGCAACGCAATATGCGACAATGTTTCTGTCATGCCGTACGTAGAGTAAGCCGCTATCGGAATCGTCTTTAATTCCGCTTCCAAGCTGTCATCCACCGCCCCGCCACCGATAATCAGAATATCTGTATGCTCCAGCCGCTTCCTCTCGGCAGGAACACGAAGCGTATTATAAACCTGCAAAGGAACCATCGCCGCAAATTTCAGAGGTACTTCGACATCGGAAAGAGGATGACCGGAAGCAGGACGCACAACCAGATTCAGTCCTGCCACCAAAGAGCGCACCACCATCATCATTGCCCCAATATAACGGAGATTCATACACAACAAAGCAGTATCCCCCGCTTGCAGATTCAAAAATTCACAAGTGAGGCGTGCGCTTTGCATCATCCGGTCCTTGCGCACAACCAACTCTTTCGGGACGCCTGTGGAACCCGAAGTATGTACGGTAATAATCGGAGAAGCATCAAACCACTCATTCAGGAAAAGATACAAATCCCACAAGGCAGGCGGGCAATTACCCGCCCCTTCCGCCACAAGCCGGAATATATCTTCGGGAGCATACTCTTTTCCCTCTAACAGCAGGCGTTGTTGTTGTCGGTCAAATATCATTGAATACTTTAAATATCATCATTACAGAACCATAAACAATCTTTTCTCACCTCAAGAGGCATCTCCACATTGTCTGTGAAAAGCTGCCCGGTTCCCAGTCCCTGAGGCAGCGGATTGTCAAATGTAGCACACCATTGGGCAATTGCATTCAAACCGATATTAGATTCCAAAGCGGAAGTAATCCACCAGCCGATATGCCGTTTTTCCGCTTCGGCAATCCACTCATTCCCCCCGCATATTCCTCCATGAAGAGAGGGCTTGAGAACAATATACTGCGGATTGACCGCCGAAAGCAGTTTCCGCTTTCCTTCCGGAGTATTGCAACCAATCAGCTCTTCGTCCAAAGCTATCGGCAACGGAGAGTCGGAAGCAAGGCGCGCCATTTCTTCCCACTGTCCTGCACGTATAGGCTGCTCAATAGAGTGCAAATCCAACTCGGACAAACGTTTCAGTTTCTCCATCACATCAACCGGAGAGAAAGCGCCGTTGGCATCCACACGCAACTCTATTTCCTTAGAAGAAAAATGCGCACGTATATGGCGAAGCAAAGCCAGCTCTTCATCAAAGTTGATAGCGCCTATTTTCAGTTTGATGCAACGAAAACCGGCTGCCATTTTTTCTTCTATCCGGGTAAGCATCCTGTCAAAGTCTCCCATCCAGATAAGCCCGTTTATCGGAACCCCTGCCTTTCCGCGCGAAAAAGCCGTATCATAGAGCGCCCAGCTTCCAATCCGGAAATGCCGTACAGCCGTCTCCAACCCAAACAAAATGGAAGGGTAATTGCGTAAAGACTCCACATCCAAATCTCCCCCGCAGTCCTCCAACCGGCGACAAGCCTTGACAAGTATATCCTCGTAATCGGGAAGATCATCACAACTCAATGCAGGCAGAGGAGCGCACTCTCCTATTCCTGTCCTGCCCGGATAGTCGGGAGAAGTCAGATGAAGATACCACACTTTCCGGGTTGTATACACTCCGCGGGAAGTTCCCGCCGGTTGCTTAAAGTGCAGCAACCGGGGAATAATATCTATCTTACAATTCATTACAATAATCAGGGAAATTTGGGATATTGTTTGAAATTCGGCTTACGTTTTTCCAAAAACGCGTTCTTTCCCTCCTGCGCTTCATCCGTCAGATAATAAAGCAATGTCGCATCGCCTGCCAGTTCCTGAATACCGGACTGTCCGTCCAGCTCCGCATTCAGTCCGGCTTTAATCATGCGCAAAGCCAGCGGACTGAGCTGCATCATCTCTTCCGCCCATTGCACATATTCGTCTTCCAGTTGCTCCAAAGGCACTACTTTATTAACCAGCCCCATTTCCAAAGCTTCCTGTGCGTTATACTTGCGGCAAAGGAACCAGATTTCACGCGCTTTCTTCTGCCCTACCACACGCGCCAGATAAGATGCACCGAAACCGGCATCAAAACTGCCTACACGAGGACCTGTCTGACCGAAAACAGCATTCTCGGAAGCGATAGACAAGTCGCACACCACATGAAGCACATGCCCGCCACCGATAGCAAAACCGTTTACAGCGGCAATTACAGGTTTCGGGATACTGCGGATCTGTTTCTGCACATCCAATACACTCAAACGGGGTACGCCGTCTTTACCGATATATCCGCCACGCCCTTTTACATTCTGATCACCTCCCGAACAGAAAGCCTTGTCTCCGGCTCCGGTGATGACAATCACGTCAATATCCGCTTCCTCACGACAAATGCGCAATGCATCACTCATTTCGGCAGTTGTAGTCGGAGTGAATGCGTTACGGTAGCGTTCGCGATTGATGGTAATACGGGCAATTCCGTTATAATAATCAAAAAGAATATCTTCATATTCCCTGATGGTAGTCCACTCTCTTTGTGTCAGCATAATTTATATTCTATTTTAATTGGTGATAATAATTCTTCAACATCCGGATATCTTCATCCTTGTCGGTAAATACTTCCAGCAAAATGGGCCGTTCCACAGTTTCCGGACAAGTGAAAGTTTGCATGGTCTCCGCCAGTTGCCCGTCATTCTCCGCACGCAGGTAAAGGAATCCCCGTTCTTCCGCCCAGCCTTTGGCTGAGGTTTTATGAACCGCTGTAATAAACTTATGCGAAGCCTCCGACATTTCAAGCCCCGGCAATGTATGGAAAATTTCTCCGCCACCATTGTTCAATAAAAGGATGCGCAGATTAGAACCGACATTGACATTCCACAACGCATTCATATCATAGAAGAAACTCAAGTCTCCGATAGCTGCAAAATTCAGTTTATCGGAAGTTGCCGCATAACCGACGGCTGTGGATAGCGAACCTTCTATGCCACTGGTTCCCCGATTGCAACATACCTCAATGGTGGGAGAAATGGCATACAATTGAGCATAGCGCACCACCGAGCTGTTGGCCAGATGCAAAACAGACTTTTCCGGCAAAGACTTTATCAATGCACCCACTGCCGCCATTTCCGAATATGCGAACTCCGGTTCGGGAACAGCCTTGCAATAGTCCTCCCAAATGCGGGGATATTCGGGAGTGTGATTTTCCAGCAGGCCTGCTATCTTTTCCAGGAACTCAAACGGGTCCATCTCTATTACCGTAGTCAATGAGCAGTAAAGATCAGTCACCTCTCCATCCGGTGATACATGCCAATGCTCTTTGGGCGGATGCTGGCGAAGGAATTTCTTTAATCGTTTGGACACGATGTGTCCCCCGTAAGTAATCAGCAGGTCGGGAGTCATCCGGTTCATTTGCTCTTCGGGCATGGCATAGAGCGCCGTATCAAAATTCTTCACAGGGATACCCGGAACAGTCTGATTGCCGATATGCTCCGTCAGCCAGGCAAAATGCTTATACAGCAGTTTGGTATATCGTTTTTCAAACAGATAAATAAGATTCATTTGCCCTACCACGATCATCCGCTTTCTGTATTTGTTCATGCGGTCGATGAGGTCATTATAATCGCGGTCGTAGATGTTCAAGCCTTGATAGCGGGTGATGACGCGCACTCCCGGCAATGCAGCCGTTGTGAAACCGAATAGCGGTTCGGAAACAGGTACATTGATATGCACCGGTCCTTTCCCATGATGATTGGTTTCCAACAGGGCCTCATTTATCAGGCGGTTGCAGAACCATTCATCCTCGTCCGTATGAATTTCGGGAAGATTGACGGACTTCTTGACCAATGTCCGGAACACATCCGGCTGTGGAAGTGTCTGTCCGTCCATTTGTCCGATCCAGGCTGCGGGGCGGTCGGCGGAAATAACTATCAAAGGCACTTTCTGATAAAAAGCCTCTGCCACAGCTGGATGAAGATTTAATAAGGCGGTGCCCGAAGTGCAGCAAACCGCAACAGGTTTACCGCTATTCAAAGCCAGTCCAAGGGCAAAATAGCCGGCACTCCGCTCATCTGTCATTGCATAACAAGTAAAAGCCGGATGATTGGACAAAGTGTGCGCGATAGGGACATTGCGGCTACCGGGACACAACACAACCTTAGTAATTCCGTACACTTCGAGAAGCGCCGCCAGTTGGAGGATATTCTTTTTGTCTGTATACATGGTGGTTAGTGATTAGTGGTTAATGAATCATGGGAGGGAATCCTTAACAGACGTTTCATGGTTTGCAGTTTCTTTTCCGTTTCCAGCCATTCGTCGTTCAGTTCCGAAGAAGCCAGCAATCCACCGCCGGCATAAAAAGACAATTGTCCGTTTTCAATGTGCATACACCGCAGGTTCACATATAAGTCGGTCTTTCCGGAAGGATCGAGCCATCCGATGAAACCGGAATAATAACGGCGGTCATAGCCTTCGTTTTCCAGTATAAACCGGTATGCTTCCTCCTTAGGCAGTCCGCATACAGCCGGAGTGGGATGCAGAACTTTCAGAAGACTTCCCAGTTTCCGGTTATCTCTCAAAGTAAAATGAAAACTCGTTTTTAAATGTGACAATGCTCCGGCATAAGCTGGATACGGACCGCTCTCCGCAGGATGAATGTCTAATGAAAGAAGTTGCCGGCGGATATAAGATACAACATATTCCTGTTCTTGCCTATTCTTCTCACCCCATTCCTGCGGCAAATTACCATTCTGCAAAGGCAGGGTACCTGCCAATGCCACCGTACTCCACTCGTCCTTTTCTCCTGATAAGATAATTTCGGGAGTGCTGCCCATCCATACACCGGTCCGGGGGGTGTAGCACAAATATACGTAAGAATGAATATAATGTTTGCATGCAGCATGGAACACTGCCGAAGGGGAGAAATCCGGAAACTGTCCAATGACGGATTTGCGTGAAAGTACTAATTTATCAAACCTCTTACTGCGCAAGGCTTCTATAAATGTCCGGAAACAAGTCTCATACCCTTCTGTATAAGTTTCCGAAAATGTTTCCTGCTCCTGAAACAACCGGAAGGCCTCCTGTTCTTCTTCCGAATACTCATCGGGCAGCAGGAAATGTTCCGGTTCTTCCGGTTGTATCAGCACAATCGGACTCTCCTCACTCACCCGGAACGGTGCAATGACGAATCCTCTTTCCCCATCCAACTCTTCAAGGTCGTGCAACAGGCGGACATTCCCCGTTGCCTGCATCAGCAAATGGGGAGCTGCCTCTCCGGGAATACGATAGACGGCAAAAGGCTGTTCTTGCCGGATCAATGTATCAATAGCTGTCAGATTACTTATTTCTTTGTCAATCATCTTCTTTCATAAAAGAATAAAACCAGCATAGTGTTCAAGCGCGCTGCATGATTTTAATTCAGATGACAAAGATACAAAATCCTTTTTATAGAAGATATAAAGCGAAAGTTTGTTTATACTGTCTTTATATGAATATAAGACTCTGTATCTTTCCTTGCATACTTTCAGAATGAACAATCTTTCACAAGGAATGTTTGAGAGATTATCATTTCAACCTAAACGATAAACCTGACATATGAAACAAATCTTACTTATCATCCTCTTGGGAACGGGAATTTCCATAACGGCACAAACCCTCTCCCTGAGTTTTGACGACGCCCTACGGCAAATGCAGCAGGGTAATCGGAGCCTGAAGATAGCCGACAAGGGCATCGAAGCCGCACGTGCAGAACGTGACAAGTTGAACGCTCTGTGGTATCCAAGTCTGCAAGGTGCAGGAACATTCGTACACCTGTCCGAAAAAATAGAAGTAAAGCAGCCTCTTTCGCAATTTACAGATCCTGCCAAAGACTTCGTACATAACCTCGTTCCGGACGACCAGTTCATCAGCGGCATCCTCGACCAGATAGGCAGCCACACACTCGTCTTTCCACTTGCACCGCGTAACCTCACAACGGTGGGGTTGACAGCCGAATGGATTGTATTCTCCGGCGGCAAACGTATCCGCGCCGGCAAAATAGGAAACACGATGATAGACATGGCACGCGAGAACCGGGAACAAACCGATGCCACACAGCGTATCCTTTTGGCAGAGAGCTATTTCGGCCTGCGCCTGGCACAAGAAGTGGTACGTGTGCGCCAAGACACCTACAACAGTCTGCAACAACATTACAAAAATGCCCTAAAGCTGGAGGCTGCCGGAATGATAGACAAAGCCGGACGCCTCTTCGCCCAAGTGAATATGGACGAAGCGCAACGCTCACTGGAAGCCTCGCAGAAAGAGGCCGCAGTGCTGCAAAATGCCTTGCGCACACTGCTCAACATGGAAGATACCTGCACCATACAGCCCATCTCCCCACTCTTCATCAACACCGTCCTTCCTGCTCAAGAGGAGTTCTTGCAAGCCATGCGGACCGAGAACTACACCGTCAACCAATTGCAGTTGCAGTCGCACATCGCCAAGCAACAGCTCCGTATCGACCAGAGCGGATACCTGCCCGACATTGCAGTGTTTGGCAAACAGACCTTATATGCACATGGTATTCAAAGCAACCTCGTCCCCCGCACCATGATAGGAGTAGGATTTACTTGGAACCTCTTTGACGGGCTGGCACGAGAAAAGCGGATACGCCAATCAAAAATAGCCCAGCAGACCCTTGCCATAGGACAGGAAAAGGCCAAAGACGATTTAAGTGTAGGCATTGACAAGCTCTACACACAAATGCAGAAGTCTCAGGACAATGTACGCGCCCTGAACAGCACTATCGAACTGAGTGAAGAGCTGGTCCGCATCCGCAAGAAATCATTCACCGAAGGCATGGCCACAAGCACAGAAGTGATAGATGCCGAAAACATGCTGGCAACCGTACGCGTGGCCCGTCTGGCGGCATATTATGAGTACGATGTTGCACTGATGAACCTGCTGGCGCTATGCGGAATACCGGAACGGTTTGATAAAATGAGAATTGAAAATTAAGGCTTATACTCCATACTTTATACTTATATAAAATGAATATCAATAATAAAACTATCAGCATCACATTCATCGTTATTTTAATCGTTACCGTAGTGGTATCAATCATCGGAATGTTACTTATGAGCCGGCAGCCAATGGTGCTGCAAGGACAAATAGAGGCCACAGAGATACGCATCAGCGGGAAACTCCCCGGCCGCATAGATTCCTTTCTCGTGGAGGAAGGCGAATGGGTCAAGGCAGGTGATACGCTCGTCGTCATCAACAGTCCCACTATCGAAGCCAAGTACCGCCAAGTGAATGCTTTGGAACAAGTGGCGCAAGAGCAGAACAAAAAGATTGATGCCGGAACGCGCCGACAAATCATTGCCACAGCCCGGCAGCTATGGAACAAGACGCAAAGCGACCTCACCCTTGCCCAAACCACCTACCGGCGTGTCCTAACCCTTTACAAAGACAGCGTCGTCACCGAGCAGCGAAAGGACGAAGTAGAAGCCATGTACAAAGCCGCACAGGCCGCCGAACGAGCTGCGTACCAACAATACCAAATGGCAGTGGACGGTGCGCAAAGTGAAGACCGCGCCGCTGCCCGCAGCCTTGTAGACGCTGCCCGCAGCACTGTCGATGAAGTATCCGCCCTTTTGGTGGACTCCAAGCTCATAGCTCCCGAAGACGGACAGATAGCCACTATCTTCCCGAAACGCGGCGAGCTGGTGGCTCCGGGCACTCCCATTATGAACCTGATTGTAATGAACGATGTGCACGCGGTCTTGAATATTCGGGAAGACCTGATGCCTCAGTTCAAGATAGGCGGAACTTTCAAAGCCGATGTTCCCGCACTTGACAAGAAAGACATAGAGTTCCGCATCTATTACATCAGCCCGCTGGGCAGCTTCGCCACTTGGAAATCCACCAAGCAAACAGGGAGCTACGACATGCAGACCTTTGAAATACATGCACGTCCTGTACAGGCTGTGGAAGGGCTAAGACCGGGAATGTCGGTGCTGCTGACTCACGCCGACCGCTAATCACCAATCACTAATCACCAACCTCTCATCATGAATTTACTATATAATGTTTTCCTCCGCGAATATCACCGTATCACCTCACGCCGCCTTTATCTCGGCGTGTGTGTCATCCTGCCCTTATTCTGCCTGTTCTTCATGGCTACTATTTTCGGGAACGGACAAATGGAGAACATACCCATCGGCATCGTAGACCGGGACAATACCGCGACTTCACGCAGCATATCCCGACGCATATCGGCCGCCCCTGCTTTTCGGGTGGCGAAGCACTTCACCGATGAAGCTTCAGCACGTCAGGCGTTGCAGCAGAAAGAAATATACGGTTACTTGTCCATTCCTCCCCGGTTTGAGCAGAAAGCAGTCAGCGGAACGGACGCAACGCTGACCTATTACTACCATTACGCCCTTCTCTCGGTAGGAAGCGAACTAATGGCTACATTCGAAACCACCCTCGCTCCAATAGCCCTGTCCCCTATCATCATACAGGCACAAGCGCTGGGGGTGGAACAGGGACAAATGCAAACGTTCCTCCTTCCGGTAGAAGCCGATACACACCCACTCTATAATCCTGACATGGATTACTCTATCTATCTGAGCCAGCCGTTTTTCTTCGTTTTGTTCCAAATACTGGTTTTGCTTGTAACGGTCTACTCCATAGGAAGCGAATTCAAGTTCGGTACCACGCAAAATTGGATGCGGGCTGCCACACCTCCGGATAAAGATCCTGCCAACCTGCAAAATGCCAGCATCCTTGCCGCTGTCGCAGGGAAGCTGCTGCCCTATACCCTTGTATTCTCTGCCATAGGCATATTGGCGAACTACGTCTTATTCGGCCCGCTGCATATACCGTTTCAGGGCAGCCTGTGGCTGATGAATGCCATTACAGTGCTCTTCATCATGGCCACACAGGCATTGGCGGTACTGATATTCTCTGTTTTTCCCAAGATAGCCTACATCATCAGCGTGGTTTCAATGATAGGTTCTTTGGGGGCTACACTGTCAGGGGTTACATTTCCGGTGGCGGCTATGTACGCACCGGTTGATGCCGCTTCCTACCTGTTCCCGGTGCGGCACTTCACCGAAGCGTCACAGGCAATGATCTATTTCAATGCAGGTTTTGCCTATTTATGGCAATCGGTTGCTATACTCCTGATATTCCTATTGTTGGGAGTATTGATTCTACCTTTACTGAAATGGTGGATACGAAAAACAATATCGGAGGAAGTAACTGAAAAAGCAACCCCACAGGAATCATTGGCACATACTGCCGGGAACGGAATGCCGTCCTTAGGTGATGTTATCCGCCATGAATGGAAAGCCATCTCCACCAATCCTGCAATCCTTCTGGTGTTGGCAGGCGGTATATTCCTCTACGGTTTACTCTATAACTACATGTATGCCCCCAACCTAGTGCGCAAAGCTCCGGTTGCCGTAGTCGACCTCTCCCATTCCGCACTCAGCCGGGAATACGTGCGCTGGCTGGATGCAGCTCCGCAGACTTCGGTCCGCGCCCGGACTCCAAACATCCTTGAAGCCCGCGAATGGATGAAGAAAGGCGAGGTCACCGGCATACTTTATATTCCCTCCGATTTCGAGACACGTGTGGCCCGCGGTGAAACCTCCGTATTCACCCTATATGCGGCAACAGACGCGTTCCTCAATTTCAAGGGATTGCAAGAAGCCGCCTCACGCGTTATGCTGGCCGTAAATGATGCCCACCGATCTGCCGGAGCTGTATTTCTGCCGCCACAGGGGTTGTTGGCCGTCGCATCATCCGCCCCCGTCAACGTATCAGGGACGGCCCTTTACAACTATACCGAAGGATATGGTTCCTACCTGATCCCCGCCGTAATGATTGTCATCATCTTTCAGACGATGCTAATGGTGATTGCCATGCTGACAGGTGAAGAAGCCGAAGAAAGGCGGAAAGGAATTTCCATGATGAACGCCTGTTCCCTAAAGGATGCGCTGCGCATCGTATCGGGAAGGAGTTTTGTATATGTAATGCTGTATGTGGTGTTCTCGTTGTTCCTGCTGGGATTGCTCCCGCACATTTTCAGTATTCCCAATATCGGCAACGGATTGGACATTGTCGTGATGATGATACCTTTTCTGCTTGCCACAAGTTTCTTTGCACTTGCCCTGTCCCGCTGGTTCACCGACCCGGAAGCCCCGCTGCTGATGATAGCATTCTTTTCTGTGGGCTACATCTTCCTTTCGGGCGTTTCCTATCCTCTGGAACTAATGCCTTGGTATTGGCAGGCGGCGCACTACATTTTTCCCGCAGCTCCCGCGGTGCTCGCTTTCGTCCAACTGAATTCAATGGGTGCCACTCTTGCCGACATTTGGCCTCAGATGCTGACGCTGTGGATACAAGCAATCGTGTACGGTGCATGGGCATTGCACACTGCAAGGCATAAAAAAAGGCTATCTATCCCAGACAGCCAATCTTTTTGTTAACCTTAAATCTAATACTATGAAAAACACATTACAAAGATACGGACATTTCGGGAATCTCCAAATTATCGGAGCGCCAAAGCCCAACTTATAACATGGTTTAAGAGGAGTGTGCTGTTATTAACATTTTGATGATAATAAATCAGGAAAAAACTTATCTGGCATGGATTTATTTGGCAAAGGTTAACATGTTTCCGACAAAAACCTTATCTTAGCTGCCAAATATAAAAAAAACGCTATGATAACCGAAGAACTGAAGAAACTCTACACCGTACATACCGGACACGAACCCGAAACCATTGACGAACTCCCCTCTTCCGGCTCCAACCGCCGCTACTTCCGTCTCACAGGTACGCCCACGCTGATAGGTGTCAGCGGTGAATCCGTCGAAGAAAACCGCGCATTTCTCTATATGGCAGAGCATTTCCGGCGGAAAGGCCTGCCCGTACCCGAAGTATTCATCCGTTCCGAAGACGAAGTGTACTATCTGCAAGAAGATTTGGGAGACACTCTCCTGTTCAATGCCATTGAAAAAGGACGCAAAACCAGCGTATTCGGAGAAGAAGAAAAGCAACTGTTGCGCAAGACTATCCGCCTGCTGCCTGCCATACAGTTTGCCGGAGCCGACGGCATGGACTTCTCCTACTGCTATCCGCAGGCGGAGTTCAACAGCCGCAGCATCCTGTGGGACTTGAACTACTTCAAGTACTGTTTCCTCAAAGCAACCGGCATGGACTTTCAGGAAGACCGTCTGGAGGATGATTTTCAGAAAATGGCGGATGTATTGCTCCGCAGCAGTTCCGCTACTTTCATGTACCGCGACTTCCAAAGCCGCAACGTAATGATCAAGGATGGCGAACCCTGGCTCATCGACTTTCAGGGCGGGCGTAAAGGGCCTGTCTACTACGACGTGGCTTCATTCCTATGGCAAGCCAAAGCCAATTATCCCGACAGCTTGCGTCAGGAGCTTCTGAAAGAGTATATAGAAGCGCTGCGTAAATACCAACCGGTGGACGAAAGTTATTTCTATGCCCAGCTTCGTCACTTCGTACTGTTCCGCACCATGCAGGTATTGGGCGCATACGGTTTTCGCGGTTACTTCGAGAAGAAGCCCCACTTCATCCAAAGTGTGCCTTTCGCCATTGAAAACCTGCGCCAACTGTTGCAAGAACCTTACCCCGAATACCCCTACCTCTGCAAAGTCCTGCACGAACTGACCGAACTGAAACAATTCACCGACGACCTGCAAAAGCGGCGCCTGGTAGTGAAAGTCACCAGCTTTGCCTATAAGAAAGGAATCCCCGAAGACTCCTCCGGCAATGGCGGCGGCTTTGTATTCGACTGCCGCGCCGTAAACAATCCCGGCAAGTACGAACGCTATAAGCCTTTCACCGGACTTGACGAACCCGTTATCCGTTTCCTCGAAGAAGACGGGGAAATAGCCGTTTTCCTTGAACACGTATACGCTTTGGTAGATGCTTCCGTAAAGCGATACATGGAACGCGGCTTCACCAGTCTCTCCGTATGCTTCGGCTGCACAGGCGGGCAGCATCGCTCCGTATATTCGGCACAACACCTGGCCGAACACCTGAACAAAAAGTTCGGCGTACAGGTGAACCTTATGCACAGAGAACAGAATATTGAACAGACTTTCAACGCAAAACGCTAAAAAGCAATGAGATAATGAAAGCAATGATATTTGCCGCAGGACTGGGCACGCGCCTTCGTCCGCTGACGGACCACACCCCCAAAGCCCTTGTTCCCATAGCCGGGAAAACGATGTTGGAACGTGTGATCCTACGGCTGAAAGATGCCGGATTCAATGATATTACGATCAACATCCACCATTTCGGCGAACAGATCATCGAGTTTCTCCGCACCCACAATGATTTCGGAGCCACCATCCACATCAGCGATGAACGGGACAGATTGCTCGACACCGGTGGCGGAATAAAGAAAGCGCGTCCCTTTTTGGACGGCAACGAACCCTTTCTTGTGCACAATGCCGATATTATCTGCGACGTAGATCTTGCAGAGCTTTACAGGCATCACAGGGAAAGCAACGCCGAAGCCACACTGCTTGTCAGCGAACGACAAACCTCCCGGTATCTGCTATTGGACGATGATAATCTTCTGCATGGCTGGATAAACAAATCCACAGGCGAAACCAAGCCCGGAGACTTCGTTTTCCAAGAAGGAGAATATAGGGAAATGGCTTTTGGCGGCATTCATGTCATATCCCCTTCCATTTTCCGCCAAATGGAAAGTGCCCAATGGGAAGGGAAATTTTCCATTATCCCTTTCTATCTGTCCGTCTGCAAGACAACCCGTATACAAGGCTATCCGCTTCAAAGCTGCCACTGGTTCGACATCGGTAAACCGGAAACACTGGAAAAAGCGGAGAATTACCTCATAGAGAGTGCATTAAAGTAAAAAATCCGGCAGCATACATACCCTTCACTCTCTCTTACGAGCATGGAAAATCCGTCTTGCGAGATAAAAAAAATCGTCCCATGAGATGAAATAATTCATCTCACGAGACGAAATATTTCATCCCGTAAGACAAAATAATTCATCCTGCAAGACGAAAAAAAACATTAAAAAGGAACTGCTATCTTTGACATCCGGCACATGAGATTTCAAACATTCAGTCAGAAGATCAAAAAACAGAGAACATACGTATGAAAAAGATAATGATGATAATCGGCCTCTTAGTTGCCGCATCAGCCGTTTGGGGCCAATCATCCCTCTCTTTCTATGCAGAGGCAGGAATCGGCACCTCCCGCCTCTATGGAAGACACTCCGGCAGTGACACGCAAACAGCCTATAAAGCGGGAGTAGGTGCGGAATATACGCTGAACAGGACCTGGGCACTGCAATCCGCCCTGGAATTTATATCCATAGGCGGCAAAGACAATATGCAATATGTGGAACATGCCAAGATGCACGAATTGTACTTACAGATACCCGTAATGGTTGCCGCACGACTGCCGCTGGGCGAAAACTACCACGCCTCATTGGGCTTGGGTCCGTACATTGCTTGCGGTGTAGGCGGAAAGACATCCGGCAGCATCAAACAGGATTACGCCCACAGCGGTCACGACGGCTATTACCGCTTCCGGACAAGCACATTCGGCAGTGTATTGGAGAATAAAGCGGGAAACAGAAGGCTGGACGGCGGCGTCATCATTGAAATAGCGTTTGAATACCGCCGGTTCATCATCGGTGCAGAAGCACAGGTAGGACTGGTGAAAGTCAACCAGCAGTTGAGACAGGTAATCGAGACGGAAGAGTTTCAAGGCTACTTGCCCAAGAACTTCGCCTCATTCTTTACCATAGGATATAAGTTCCGGTAGGAGTTTCGCCAATACCTCTCCGATACCGGAAAGACACACCGGCTCTTTGCCGGGCTGATGCACAACAAACACCTCGTCTCCTCCCTCCGTACACCCGTCCGTCTCAACGTGCGTTTCCGCTTCCACGTCGCGGCCGGCAAAGATGCCATTGCGTTGCAAAGCCTTGCGCATCATGGCATACCTCTGTCCACTACCGGAAAGGCGTACCTGCGAGGCATATTCATTATCCACCCTGAACAATCCGCTCTCCGGATCGAACACAATGCCTTTGCGGGCAAAGAAACTACCAAGACTGCCGTTCAGCGAAAGATCCTCCGGCGTACCGATAGTTACCCCATTCGCCTTATCCATCAGCCAGATTTTGTCGGCAATTTGCAGAGCCAGTTCAAGATCGTGCGTAGAGAGAAAAATAGTCTTGTCCGTCCGTCTGCTGAGGTGATGCAGCAGTTGCATCATTTCCACTTTGCTGGGAAAGTCGAGGAAAGCGGTAGGCTCATCCAGATAAATCACCGGCGTCTCCTGAGCCAGCGCTTTGGCTATCATCACTTTCTGACGTTCGCCGTCGCTCAACGTATGCACCATGCGGTGTGCCAGGTGAGGGATGCCGACCAAAGCAATGGAGTGTTCCACCACATGCTTGTCCTCCTGTGTCAACACGCCCCAAAAACCTGTATAAGGGGTGCGTCCCAGCCCCACCAATTCCGTAACGGACATATTGCGGAGGTCGCACTTCTCCGTCAGCACCACACTGATGACGCGTGACAACTGCTTGTCGGTATAAGTCTCGATCTCCCTGCCCTGAATACGTATCTCTCCGCCCAGCTTGGGCTGAAAGGCGGACAATGTCCGGAGCAGTGTGGACTTGCCCACTCCGTTGGCTCCCAACAGACAGGTCAGTTCACCGCTGTTGATGCCGGCACAGATGCCGTCCGCCACCACTTTCACATCATTCTTACCGGGATAGCCGATAGAAAGGTTCTCTATATGTATAGTTTCGCTGTTCAATTTGAATTACCGGATTAGGAGTTTCAGGTACGCACTTCTCATTTCCGGGCGCAATATTCGGAATTTTCGGGGAGATACGCAAACTCTCCCCGAACAAATCGCTATAAAAAGAAGATGAAAACCATTGCAACAGCATCCCACTTTTTCATAGTCTTATTTCTCGAACCCGTTCAAGACCTTTTTTGCGCTGTCTGCCAACACCACAAGAGCTCCGGCAAGAATAGCGGTATCCTTTATCACCAGACGTCCCGCCCCGGTCAGCAAAGGAAAACCATGCTCCCCACTTCCCAAATCGGGAACCCACACTTCGGGGGTGGTAACAAGGAAAGAAAGCGTACCGAGTGTCATAATGACCGCCAGCGCAGCTCCCGCCAGCCCAATTTGAGGAGAGAATATACCCAAAAAAGTAAGGATACCTATTGCCATAATCAGTATTCCAAGACCGTGGGAGAAACCGTAGGTATTGTTCTCCATGTGCCATTGGTGTTTCACCTCATTGAACTCACCCTCCTTCAGTTTATACTCCTTGTATTCCGGCGCCGCCTTGTTATAGAAGAAACTCATAAACGGACTGTTTGCCACGAACGGAACAATTCCCTCGGCTTCATAATTCCAGAATTTCAGGCCGCCTATCCATACAAATATCACGAGAATGGCCACGCGGATCAGATTAACGCCCAATTTTTGGGAAGAAGCGGCCAGTGTCAGCAGTGTAAGAAACAGTTTTTGCAATTTCGTTTTCATAATTTTTATTGTTTTTAGTGAGGGTGTCAAAACTCTGACAAGCCTATCATTTCGCTCAAAATATCTTTTATTTCTTACGCTAATATATAGTCTGTCATGCAGAACGTAGTGAAGCATCTCTTCTCCTACTCACACAGAGAGTAGATTCTTGAATGACAGAGTAAAATGATAGTTAATGTTAGTTTTGACACACCATCATGTTTTTGCAAAGATCCCTGTTTCCGACGGAACGTGAAATGGCAATTATTCCGTAACTGTTGGCAATTCTTCCCGTTGCACCCTTTTCCGGTACTCCGACACGCACTCCCCCGTCATTTTCTTGAAGAAACGGCTGAATGTCGCCAAATCCTCAAAGCCCAGAATATCCCCGATTTCCTTCGCGCTTTTTCGTGTGTAGAGCAGCAGGCGTTTGGCTTCCGCCTCTATCCGTTCGTGAATGATGCGAAGCGGAGAAGGCAGTCCGCAGGCGGAAAACAAGTTGGATAGCGTTTTAGGCGAACGGCAAAGAATACCGGCATAGTCCTGCACCTGCTTCTTCTCGCGGAAGTTTCCGTCTACCAGCACATAGAACTGCCGAATGATGTCGAAAGCCTTTTCATGCTCCCTCCCCACACTGAACTTTGTACGGGCTATACGTGTGCAGGTGATGATGAAGCGCTTCAGCATAATACGCAGCATCTCCTCCTGAAAACTGTCGCTAATGGCCGATTCCCGACAGAAGCCGCGGACTATATCGTGCAGCCCGGACGACTGTTCTTCCGAGAGTTCCAGACGCATCACCTGGGATGAACCATAGAACAGGACGCCGTTGCAGGACACTTCGTCATCATGTCCGAAGATGCAATAGAAGTTACTGTTGAAAACCAAAGTCAGGTACTCGCCTTCCACCTCTTTCACCTCCAAATGGTGCAACGGGGTAAGCGTAATGATTTCGTCCTTTGCCAATCTCATGGGTATGTGGTCCACCTCAACAGCAAGCGAACCGTTCTGCACCCACAGGAACTTATACAAAGTCTTGTCCCGTTGCAGCCGCTTGTTTTCATGGAAACGGGAGGTCATCGCGATATTGCCGTTCAAGCGCGTATTTAGCTGATAGTCCATAAGTTTCTATTCGTTGATAAAGGAAACAAAGATAGGCAATATCCCGGATTTAATACTATTTCGCATAAAATACGAATGATTTTTGCAGAAATGGCTTACCTTTGCGCACTGTGTAACTAAATTAAAGATAAAGACATGAAGAAACTTGCTTTTTATATGTTGATGCTGGTTATGGGTATCGGTTATGCCCACGCACAAGGCCAGGCAGATATTAAATTCGACAAAACCACCCATAACTTCGGTACATTCTCCGAAAGCAGTCCGGTGGTGAGCTGCACTTTCACTTTCACCAACGTAGGAGATGCCCCGCTGGTAATTCATCAGGCAGTGGCATCTTGCGGATGTACAGTGCCCGAATATACGCAGGAGCCTGTAATGCCCGGAAAGAAAGGAACAATCAAGATTACTTACAACGGTACGGGCAAATACCCCGGACACTTCAAGAAGTCCATTACGTTGCGCAGCAATGCCAAGACCGAAATGCTCCGGCTCTTTGTGGAAGGCGACATGACTGCCAAAGACGCCAAATAATCGTTTTTATGATACAGAATAAAGGAGAATTTTTCAATTCTCCTTTTTTTTTGCTTTCTTTGAAGCCTATAACCGATACATATCGCAATCATAACAATAAACAATAAAACAGCTATTATGAAACAAGAAGAAGAGAAACTGACCGGCTTGCCGGAAAATGCGTTCCGCGCACTGAAGCCGGGAGAAGTCTACAACCCCTTGATGAGTCCCGACAAGAAATATCCCGAAGTAAACCTTTGGTCGGTGCTGTGGGGTATCGCTATGGCAATCCTCTTTTCGGCGGCGGCAGCCTATCTGGGATTGAAAGTGGGACAAGTGTTCGAAGCAGCCATTCCCATTGCCATTATCGCCGTCGGCGTATCAGGCGCAGCCAAACGCAAGAACGCGCTGGGCGAAAATGTCATTATACAATCCATCGGAGCCAGCTCCGGCGTCATCGTGGCAGGTGCAATCTTCACCCTGCCCGCACTGTACATCCTGCAGGAAAGCTATCCGGAAGAAATCACCGTAACATTCACGCAAGTATTCATCAGTTCATTGCTGGGTGGCGTGCTGGGTATTCTTTTCCTCATTCCGTTCCGCAAATATTTCGTCAGCGACATGCATGGCCAATATCCTTTCCCCGAAGCCACCGCAACGACGCAAGTGCTTGTATCGGGCGAGAAAGGCGGTAGCCAGGCAAAGCCGTTGCTGTTGGCAGGTATCATCGGAGGTCTGTACGACTTCATCGTAGCCACTTTCGGGTGGTGGAACGAGAACTTCACAACCCGCGTATGCGGCTTCGGCGAAATGCTGGCCGAGAAAGCCAAGCTCGTGTTCAAGGTAAATACCGGAGCTGCCGTTTTGGGTCTGGGCTACATCGTCGGACTGAAATACGCTTCCATCATCTGTGCCGGTTCGCTTGCCGTATGGTGGATTATCATTCCCGGCATGTCCCTCATCTGGGGAGACAGCGTGCTGAACCAATGGAATCCTGAGATTACCGCCACCGTAGGCGCAATGGCTCCGGAAGAGATCTTCAAATACTACGCCAAGAGCATCGGTATCGGCGGCATTGCAATGGCGGGTATCATCGGTATCATCAAGTCATGGAGCATCATTAAGAGCGCCGTAGGACTGGCTGCCAAAGAGATGGGTGGCAAAGCCGATGCGGAAGCCAACGTGAAACGCACGCAACGCGACCTTTCCATGAAAATCATTGCTATCGGCTCCATCATCACGCTGGTACTGGTGACGCTGTTCTTCTACTTTGATGTGATGCAGGGCAACCTGCTGCACACATTGGTGGCTATCCTGTTGGTTGCAGGCATATCATTCCTCTTTACCACCGTAGCTGCTAATGCCATTGCCATTGTGGGCACAAACCCGGTATCGGGCATGACACTGATGACGCTGATACTTGCATCTGTAGTAATGGTGGCAGTAGGTCTGAAAGGCCCGGGCGGAATGGTAGCCGCACTGGTCATGGGCGGTGTGGTTTGTACGGCGCTTTCTATGGCAGGCGGCTTCATCACCGACCTGAAAATAGGCTACTGGCTGGGAAGCACCCCCGTAAAGCAGGAAGCATGGAAATTCCTCGGAACAATCGTTTCGGCAGCTACCGTAGGCGGCGTAATGATTATCCTGAACAAGACATACGGATTCACCAGCGGACAACTGGCTGCCCCGCAGGCCAATGCAATGGCGGCTGTCATCGAACCGTTGATGAACGGTGTAGGCGCACCCTGGCTGCTTTATGGCATCGGTGCTGTGCTGGCTATCGTACTGAATTTTTGCAAGATACCTGCACTTGCCTTTGCGCTGGGCATGTTCATCCCACTGGAGCTGAACGTTCCGTTGGTAGTGGGTGGCGCCGTCAACTGGTACGTAACCAGCCGCAGCAAGGATGCTGCCCTCAATGCCGAACGCGGTGAAAAAGGTACACTGCTGGCATCCGGTTTCATAGCCGGTGGCGCACTGATGGGCGTGGTAAGCGCGGCAATGCGCTTCGGCGGTGTGAACCTTGTGAACGACGCATGGCTCAACAACACATGGTCCGAAGTACTGGCACTGGGTGCTTACGCTATCCTGATATTCTATCTCGTCAAAGCTTCGATGAAAACGAAATAAGCTGCGGAGATACTGAAATAAGTTCATAGGAAATCATCAGCCATTCTTCGCTATGTTCTGAATGGCTGATGATATAAAACCGTATTCATTATGAAAAAGACACTATTCCTATCCTTACTGTTCGCAACAACAATGTTGTCTGCACAAAAGCCCGTCGAACTGCCGTTATGGCCCGACGGAGCGCCTAATACAAACGGGCTGACCGGCAATCAGGAAGATTTGGAAGGCGGCCGCGTAGCCAATGTAGTCAATCCTTCCATAACCGTTTACCGTCCGGCAAAACCCAACGGCATGGCTGTTATCATGTGCCCCGGCGGCGGATACGGCCGTCTCGCCATGAACCACGAAGGACACGACATGGCGGCATGGTTCACAACGCAGGGCATCACGTATGCCGTATTAAAATACCGCATGCCCAACGGACACCATGAGGTTCCCTTGTCGGACGCCGAACAAGCTATCCGCCTGATGCGCGGACACGCCAAAGAATGGGGTGTGAATCCCAACCGTATCGGCATCATGGGAGCATCTGCCGGCGGGCATCTGGCGGCTTCTCTTGCCACACTATACAGCAGTGACGCCACCCGCCCCGACTTTCAGGTCTTGTTCTATCCCGTCATCTCCATGCTGAAAGGAGTTACCCACAGCGGTTCACGCAAAAACCTCCTCGGAGAAACGCCTTCCGCCGAACTGGAACAGAAGTACTCGCTCGAACGGCAAGTATCTCCCCAAACGCCGCAAACATTCATCATGCTGTCGGCAGATGATGCAGGCGTTCTGCCCATCAACGGCATCGGCTATTTCCTCGCCCTGCAAGAGCAGAAAGTTCCCGCCACTCTGCATGTCTACCCCACCGGCGGACATGGCTGGGGCTTTCGTGACAGTTTCACCTATAAACGCCAATGGACCGGGGAACTGGAAAAATGGCTGAGAGAAGGACTCACCTTTCCGGAGAAATAGCAGACCGGGAGAAAACGTATTTACAAACAATCATTAACTCATACAAACCTTAAAACATTCTTTTATGAAAATGAAAAAACTACTGGTTGCAGCCGCCTGTCTTCCTCTCGCCCTCATGGCACAGGAAGACAGGTACGCACAAATCACCAATCCCCGGCTGACAAGTATCAACAAAGAGCAGCCCCGCAGCACGTTCACCTCCTATACGAACGAAGCAGATGCCGTCATCAACGACCGCAAGAACGGGACATTCCGCATCTCCCTCAACGGGAAGTGGAAATTCAACTATGTAGAGAACTTCGCCGACCGCCCTACCGACTTTATGTCTCCCCATACAGACGTAAGCAAATGGCCCGACATCAACGTTCCCGGCAACTGGGAACTGCAAGGCTTCGGCACGCCTATCTACGTCAACCAGTCGTACGAGTTCTGTTCCCCCGGCTACGCCCCCTACTGGGACAAGCCCAATCCGCCCTACGTTCCCAAAGAGTGGAACCCTACGGGAACCTACCGCCGCACCTTCACGCTGCCTGCCGACTGGGATGACAAAGAAATCTTCCTCAGTGCCGACGGAGTACGCGGAGCAGCTTTCTACTACCTCAACGGGAAATTCGTGGGCATGAACAAAGACTCCAAAACCCCTGCCCGCTTCAACGTCACCTCCTTTGCCCGAAGAGGAGAAAACGTGATAGCCATACAGGTGCATCGTTTCTCCGACGGCAACTATCTGGAGTGTCAGGACTTCTGGCGCATCAGCGGCATCGAACGGGATATTTACATGTATGCCCAGCCGCAAATACATCTCACCGACTTCAAGGCAGAAACTCCTCTGGACGCAGATTATCGCAACGGTATCCTGAAGCTGAAGGTGAAGTTCGCCAATGAAACCGGTAAGGAAATCCCGTTTACGGTAGGCTATCGTCTGCTGAACAGCAAAGACGAACAGATAGCCCAGTCATCCGCACGCGCAAGCTACGGCCAGACAGAAGTGGAGTTCACCCCAAAAACAATCAAAGAACCACTGCAATGGACGGCCGAAACACCTGATCTCTATACACTTGTCATCAGCCTGAAGCACACCAACGGAGACGTTATCGAAGCCACCAGCTGCAAAGTGGGCTTCCGCACCGTAGAGATAAAGGACAAGCAGCTGATGGTGAACGGCAAACCGATCCTTGTGAAAGGCGTCAACTACCATGAGCACAATGAACATACCGGACATTACGTTCCCGAAGACCTTATGCTGAAAGACTTCGAGCTCTGGAAACGCTACAACATAAACACCGTCCGCACCTGTCACTACCCGCAACAGGAACGTTTTTACGAGTTGTGCGACCAGTATGGCATCTACGTCATCGACGAAGCCAACATCGAAAGCCATGGAATGGGCTATAATCTGAACGTAGGCGGAACATTGGCAAATAACCCGTTGTTTATGAACTCCCACGCAGACCGTACCCTGAACATGTACGAGCGCGACAAAAATCATCCCTGCATCATCACTTGGTCATTGGGCAACGAAGCCGGCAACGGAGTGAACTTCTACGTCACATACAACACACTGAAGGCGCTGGACAGCCGTCCCATACAATACGAGCGCGCCCAACTGGAGTGGAATACGGACATCTTCTGTCCCATGTACCACCGCCCCGCCCAGATCGAGAAATATGCCCAAAACCCCGAAATGACCCGTCCGCTCATCCTCTGCGAATATGCCCATGCCATGGGAAACAGCCTCGGAAACTTCCAAGAATACTGGAACCTCATCGAAAAATATCCTATCCTGCAAGGCGGTTGCATCTGGGACTGGGTAGACCAAGGATTTGCCGCCAAGACCTCCGACGGACGCAAATACTGGACGTACGGCGGCGACTATGGTGAATACGGCACTCCTTCCGACGGAGACTTCTGCATCAACGGCGTGGTATATCCCGACCGTAGCGTAAAGCCTCAGACAGAGGAAATGAAGAAAGTATATCAGAATATTAAGTTCCTCGACTTCGATCGCATAGCCTTTGTCGTAAAGATACGAAATGACTTTTCCTTTACCAACCTCAACAAGTTCGACTTCTACTACATCGTCCGCCAGCATGGTAAAGAAATCTACAAAGGGCGCATCAAAGACATCGCAGCCGAACCGGGCCAGACAGTCACCAGTCCGTTCCTGAATGGTATTCCAGCGGTCAACCCCTCAACCGGAGACGTACGCATTGAATTCTATGCTGCCATCCGTACCCCCGAACCGTTCCTTCCGGCAGGCACAGTCATTGCCCGCGAGCAAACCTATGTCTATACTTTCCATAAGAAAGACGCTCCGCAGCAGGCATTTGCCACTCCGGAAGATAATGGCAGACAGCTCACCTTCTCCGGTGCAGACTTCACAGCCACATTCGACAAGCAAAGCGGCTTGCTGGTATCCTACCGATACAAGAAACAGGAATTTATCCATAATGGACAAGGTCCCCGCCCCTTCTTCTGGCGTGCACCTATCGACAACGATTATGGAGCCCGGCTTCCCGTACGACTGAAAGCATGGAAAGAAGCAAGCTATCAGGAACCGAAAGCCGAAAACTTCGACATTGTGCGGGGCAAGGACTCCACAGCAGTAAAAGTGACCTACCGCTTTCCACAGACCGATGCCCGCTGGGACATTACATACAAGGTGTACAGCAACGGCGTTATCAAAGTGAACAACCACTTCGTAGCCGAAAATGCCCAAGCGCCAATGATACCGCGCGTGGGACTGCGCATGCAACTTCCCGCACGCATCACTTCGCTGGCCTACTACGGACGCGGTCCGGAAGAAAACTACCGCGACCGCCGCACTTCGCAATTCTTCGGTGAATACACCTCGGACATCAAAGACATGTACGAACCCTACGTCCGCCCGCAGGAAAACAATCACCGGACAGACATATATTGGTGTACACTCACCAGCAAGGCAAAAGAAGGTCTGCTCTTTGTAGCCGACCGCACTTTCGAGATGAACGTGTCCAATTATCCGTTGGAAAGTCTCGACAGCGGCGACTCCATAGAAAACGGCGCTCCACGCACCGCCAAGACCAATCATCGCCACCTCACCGACCCGCAAGCCGTTCCCTCGGTGGATTTCTTTATAGACTACCGCATGATGGGCATAGGCGGTGACAACAGTTGGGGAGCTTTGGCACACGAGCCTTATCTGATACATTCAGGCAAGCAGAATAGCATCAGCTATGGCTTCACGATTGTACCATTCGACAAGAAGACGGACTTCAAGAGTCTGATATATCAATATTAAACCGCAAGACAATGAAATCCTTGTTCTGCATGTTCTGTACTTTAGCAATAGCATCGTCCGTTTCTGCACAGGAAACGGGCAATGCCATGCTGAAATATGGGTTGAACTTCCTCAAAACACCTTATGTGGCACATACACTGGAAGTGAACGAAGAGGAGAAGCTCGTAGTCAATTTCGACGAAGTGGATTGCACCACTTTTGTGGAGTACGTACTTGCCCTGTCACTCTCCCCCGTCAAGAACGGAGCGATAGATAAGACTGACTATGCAAGAGTTCTACAAAAGATACGCTATCGCGACGGCAGGATCAACGGTTATACTTCCCGCCTGCACTACATTGCCGACTGGATAAACAACGGTGTCAAACATGGTTTTATGGAAGATGTAACCGCAGCCAACAGTCCCGACTCAATAGCGCTGTCCCTCAACTTCATGTCCTCACATCCCAAATCGTACAGGCAGTTGGCGTCTTCTCCCGAGAATGTCAGCAAAATAGAGAGTATAGAAAAAGCCCTTTCCGGACAGACATTCCATTACATCCCCAAAGCCAAACTTCCCGACGAAGGTTTTAGCTGGATAAAGAATGGCGATATTATAGCTATTACAACCAATGTTCCGGGTCTGGATGTCGCCCACATGGGAATTGCCTATTATGAAAAGGGAGTATTGAAATTGCTCCATGCTTCTTCCACCCGGAAAATGGTGGTTATTACGCAAAAGACATTGGCACAGATGCTGAAAAATAATAAAAGGTTTACGGGGATCAGGGTGGTAAGAATGAAATGATATAAAAAAAGAGGAATTTTCATTCCTCTTTTTTTATATTGGCAGGTGATATTATTGCATTCATAGGAATTAAAGGTATCAGATACTTTTCTAACGGAGTCCCTTTCAACTTTGTAAAAAAGATACCTCTCAAAGCTCCAACATTAATTTCACATAGATGTTCCAAAGCATCCGGCAAATTTGTTTCAAAGCCTTTCTCTGTTTCCATCTTTATAAAGGCAGAAAACGGATCAATCCTAAAATTGGTGTATACACCTAATTCAGCCAAAACACAATTATCGTGAGCCGATTTATATCTTGCCTTAACTTCTACCCCAAACTCTCCTTTTTCTTGATCACTCTTAAAGCTATGAATAAAGTCCACTTTTAGATCATCTGGCTTAATCGTAGAATAATCATAATCGTAATTAAATCTATAAAGAGTTTCTGTAAGGTTCAGCAAAGATATTTTTATATTTACAGGTACTGTTTTTGCCATATTATCAATTGTATAATAAATTATGTGAGGAAACCAAATCATAGTTATAACTATACGACTCCTGTTCGTATTGAGGTATAAACATATTCTTTCGGGAAGGTTTAACCTCAATAGTTATCCTATGATTAATTGTACTTTCAAAGGCAACCTCCTCTCTATTATCAAGCAAATGAATATCTAAAGCATGTTCTATATCCGATAACGTGTCTGTAGTAAAGTTATGTTTCCCAGACAACCATTTAGATATTTCAGAGGGACGCTTGCCCAGTATTCTGGAAAACTCTTTCTGGCTCATATTGCGTTTTTCTAATGTCTTGGCTATTTTAGCGGCAATTGCCATCTTGGATGCAGTTCTTCGCACTTCATCTTCTGATATATCAGACAATATCAAGTCTAAAAAAGTCCCTTTTTTAATTTTCCTCATAATCATTTATAATAAGTTCTCCGGAAATAATTCCGTCTTCGTTTAATTTTAAATCTTTCTCTTTTATGCGCTCGTTTATCAATTCTGCTATCCGCTTTATTTCTTCAACTTTTCCTGACAAAACAGGATCTTCTTGATAAGCCCTTATACTTGGAGACTTATAGCCACCTCCTCCCAGTATAATTAAAGATGAACCATAGCGCAAACAATAAACTCTGATCCTCTTAGCCCATACAGCAGCCACACCATCCCCTAACCTTCCTTCATTCAACTTAAAAAAGTGTTCCTGGCATCCTACTTTATTCCCCATAGCTATTAGTTCTTTCACAATCTCTCTAATTTCATTAGGGTATAAAGGACCGTTTTCTTCTACAAATTGATCGAACAATGTGTCTTCCGCATCATCTAACAAAACAGAATAAATGTGTGCTTTGTTCCCTGAAAACTCTTCTAAATCAACTAACTCAACTTTCACTGGCCACTATTTTTGTTACAAAAGTAATAATTATTATTAGAATAAATAACTTATAAGTGAATTTTATCGTTTAAGTTCAATTATCGAAAGTCATATAAATACTCATTCTATATCAAGAATTTAAACAAAAACAGCCGGAATTGCTAAATCTAAGCAATCCCGGCTGCGCCTAAAACATAATAACCGCTGTTACCTGTCGTTTATCCGTTTTTCCTTTTCCTGACTATCAACGGTGCTCCAAGCTCTTCCCGTTCCACCACTTCAAGAAAACCACTTTGTTCCAATTCAAATAAAGCCGGATATACACGTAGCTTATCGGCACCGGAGTTCTGGATAATGTCCTCTACCCTGACATTGTCCAAAAAAGAATTGATATAATTAATTACTCTTTGAGTATCAATTATTTTTTGATTTTGAATCATTGTTAGTTTTATTTTGAGTTGTTAAATATAACCTTATCAGCTCCCTTTTTAATACGTCTCTAATTTAAACATAATGTATGGTGTAAACCTCTAATTTCAAATAATCCAAATTTCTTATCGAAGTAATTTCTTATACATAATTTCCCGCAAAAAATTAGGTACAATTCTGGTTAAGAAACGTACAAATACATTTTGTATAAACTCTAGAATAGAAATAAAATGTAGTTTTCTCATCATCCACTGAAAGCGAAACTCATTCATGGCATATTTCCACCCACCTCTCCTTTTAAACATTTCTGAAGAAAAGCGGAAGTACAACAAACTCTCTTGGATATTATAAAACTTTGCTCCATTTATCAACATACGTATCCACAAATAATAATCTTCAAACAAAGGAAAATGCTGATATCCACCTGCAGCAAGAACTGCACTTTTACGAAACATTACCACTGGATGATTTATTGGATTACGACGTTTTGCAAATGTAAGAATATCACATTGATGCTCAGGCAATTTTCTTACAGACCTTACACTAGAAATATCATTTTCAAACTCATCAATCCACGCACCAACAACATCAATATCCGGATGCTTCTTAAATACAGCCAACTGTTTTTCAAAACGTTCAGGTTTAGCAATATCATCTGTATCCATTCGGGCTACAATATCATGGGAACAATGTTTAAGCCCTTCATTCAATGCTTTACCTAATCCCTGATTTTTAGAAAAAGAAACAATTTTCAGAAATGGATAACGACATGCATATGATACAATTATCTCATTTAGTTCTTCGGTCAATGGCCCATCCTTCACCAATACGACCTCATCTGCAAGTAGTTTTTGTGTAAAAATACTATCTAGACTTTGACGGAGATATTGAGGAGCCTCTTTATAATATAAAGAGAGTAAAACAGTAAACATATATTATTTTATTTTTCGAATAATCCGTACTATCCGGTTATGTCCAATCCGTCCCCAAAACAAATATATAATTCGATGAACTGTTCTTTTAAATTTATAAGTAAATTTCTTTTGTAACCATTTTCCATCAAAATGATGAATGCAATAAGTTGATTTTGTAATACAAATTTTACCGACATTAAAATCCTTTGGAGAAAAGTAATAAAAAGGCAAAATTTTAATATCTGTTTTAGCTATAACTTTTGACACCAAAATAGGTACAGGGCGTGTATCAAATGTTCCATCCATTTTTACGAAAGCCCTATCATGATAATAATCAAGACATTCTTTCACCCACAATAATCCCTTTTCAGCCCCCATCACAGCAGCTTCAATGTCTCCTCCTGCCTCTTCACCGATAAATTGTTTCTGGTTTAGTAATGGCGTAAAAGATTTAAACACCTCAACATCAGCATCTAAATAAATACCTCCGTAATAGTACAATGCATAAAATCTGATATAGTCTGCAGCAAATGCATATTTTTTGTTTTCATATGCTTGCTTTAGCCATTGATTAGAATTTATATCAATACGAGAAGTATCCCACAATATTAATTCATAGTCTGGCAAAAACTGTTTCCATGAATTGATACATTGCTCTATCAATGCGGGATAAGGTTCTCCACTCAACCAGCAAAAATGAATAACTTTAGGTATCATTATTTTTTATGTATAGAAGATAACAAATAGTAAGCAGAAAAGAGAACCACCAATATGATATTTATTTCAACGATATATAAGAGAAATGCTACTACACTCTTAGATGAACCTTTAAAAATATCATAAAAATAATTTTTAAAAAAGCCAGAGGATAAACCAGAAAAAATAATAGAAATAAAACCAAAATCGGCAAAAGTATATGCCAAACCGAAAGAAGGCATATAACCATCTGCAGAATAATCAGGATATATTCTATAATTTAAAAGAGCAAAGCCAAAATCTTTGGGTTTAGATTCCCAAAGAAAACGAGGAATTATTTTATACCAAGAGCTCAAAGATATTTCACCATAGAAATACTCAATTTTCCCTTTAATAAACATTTCGAGTGCTATACTTTGTTGCTTATATACATCAAAATAAGATAATGCATTTTCAAAAACACTAATATTTGAAGTTTTTAAACTTTGGGTAAAATGATAACCCACTAACAACATAAATATAATAGGAAATGAGAAAAGAAGATATTTATAATTCATTTTCCTATATTCCTCCCACATTGTTGAAAAAGTTATAACAATACCCAATATTGCCATTTTACTACCAGAGAAGACCAAAATCAAAGACAGCACAATTATTGTCTTTGTAATTTTTCTCTTTCTCACAAACAAAATGATAATCAGAAATAGTAATAACGTCTTAACTATTTCATAAAATGATGCATATGGAGAAAATACCACATATTCATAAAATTCTCTTAAGCCACGAAATGACAAACCAAAATTTAGTAAATGAGGTATGAGAGGGATTGATAATATCAATAACAAAATGAATGTAAAAGTTATTATCAATCTATTATTTTTAAAAGGATATACTTTTAATAAAGGCAGTTTTAGAAATGTACCAATATAAATAAAAAAGACAGATATAGCAATAACAAAATCTGACAAGATAGAATCCTCACCAGCATCCAAAAGAATTAAAATAATTTGAGGAATTACAATAAACAGTAATGAATATTGGATTGATAAAGTAAAAGGATTGAAGAGTTTACGATACCGAATAACAGATCGCCAACAAAGAAATATGATAAAAATCAGGGTGACAAAGAGCATACTTTATAAAGTAAACTTATCCAATTCTTGTTTCAATGTTTCAATGTATTTTTTTCCATACTTAAGATCAGGTTCCATATAATTTCCTTCCCCCCATTCATTCCATGATTTTAAAAACACAATCATATTATCAGCTCTTTTTTGTAAAGTAGTTGCAAGTGCTTTACGAACATGAAAACGAAATAGTTCAGGAGTAGAATTATTCAAAACATACCCATTAAACCCACTTCGGGGAGTATGATCCCAATTAGGTATTATTGTCGGATATATATTATCCTCCATTTCTTCCTTGCCAATGAAATGTGAAGAAACACTTTTATAATTAGCAATTCTCGGTATTCCAGTCACAATAGAATATAATTTGTCAAAACACTTCTCTATAAAACATCTTTGCGATACAGCACTCCACAATCGTACTATATTAACTCCATCAAATCCTAAAGATAAAGTATTGTCTATATCTACTTGTGTCGGATCTCTTCCTAATTGTCCTAATTGTCCAACAAAATAAAAGCCATTTAATCCATACTTTTGAGCTAAATTACGCCAATCTCTTATAAATTCTTTAATTCCTTCAAATTGCAAAGGACGATAAATTAGAAAAAGAATTTTCCCATCTACAGTTATATAACGTCCATCTTTAAAAGCCGGAAGTAATCTCTCAAAATGAGCTATATTATCATCATGTCCAAGATATTGTTGCTCTATTAAAGTCTTTTTAGAAAAAGACCGCCCTGTATTATCCCAGAATTTAGAATGCCATGACTCATTGGCCCAACATAAACAAAACGGGAAATTAGGTTCTTTTAATCGCAGAACTTCATTAAAAGGCAACTCTAGTTCTTGCTTTCCCGCTCCAAACCAATAGTGATAATAGCAGAAGCCCTCAATTCCAGCCTCTCTTGCCAAATCAGCCTGCTCAATTCTTGATTGAGACAATCTTAAATCATAATATCCTAAATCTGCAGGAACTTTAGGTTGATAATGCCCACGAAAAAGAGGTTTAGCTTTTCCTACATTAGTCCATTCTGTAAATCCTTTCCCCCACCATTTATCATTGTCAGGAGTTGGATGAAATTGAGGTAAATAAAATGCTATTACACGAGGTCTATTCTGTTTCATCACTTATTTTTTTGATTAATTTAACAGGATTTCCAGCCACTACAGAATACGGTGGCACATCTTTTATCACCACTGAATTGGCTCCAATTATACTATTACGCCCTATTCTCACATTGGGCAATACACAAACATTTTCACCAATCCACACATTATCTTCTATAATAACAGGTCCTTTTGAATGCAGTGTTCTTTTAGCCGGACAGACATTTACGTCTGATTCATTATTAAAACCATGAGAATGATCTGTAATCAGTACATTACTACCAATCAACACATTATTTCCTATCTCAATTCTGTTTATAGCCCCAATATGACATCTAAAATTAAAGCAAACATTATTTCCAATGGAAACAGAAGGGGTATATTCATATCCTTCATATTTATCCCAACATTCTATACGCAACCCAGCATGAGCATAAAAACTATTATAGCTTATATATTTATGGCCCAATATATAGAACGGACGCTCCATAAAAACTTGCCCATGATTGTGAGAAAGATATTTAAAACGTTTACTTGCTATATAACTAAAAAATGTCGAAATGAAAATCGACAATTGATAAGGATAAATATAGAGAGACAAACGGCCTATTAAATTCAAAATAAATTGTTTCATAAATATCCAATAAGATTATTTATTTTATTTCGGATTGAAACAAAAAGTCCTTTCATAAAAGGATACATTTTAATACAATAATAATCTGACATAGAATAATATACTAGCAATGAATCACGTATATTATTTTGAAAGAAAGAATATTTCTTCTTATGATACAACAAAGTTTGATACCATTGACACAAGAATCTAAGAAGATCTTTTTTTACAAATATAAATGTCAACTCTGAAATTCGTTTATCAATTCTCAACTCTGACAATATGTCCAAGAATGTTACAGCAAATGTATGAAATAAATCATATCCTCCTTTTCCTGCTTCATCTTGCATGTTTTGGTACTTTTCATCACAAATTACATAGATAGATTCTTGCCTGATATTCAAAAGTAAAGAAGTATTAGGAAACATTTTATTAAATCTTATTGTATCTAATGATTTTACATCAACATCCCATATAGATAAGCCAGCACTCCAACTAGCCCAATATGATAATGTATATATAAAAGCATCTAAATTCGGACAAGTTATAAATCCACCTTTTTTTAACTGATTATCAGAAAAATAAATTATAGGTTTATCTTTCTTGTACTTACTTACTATCTCTAACCAATGATTAATCGTACCAGGAAGTATTATACTTCTATGATTAAGCATTTTACGAAACAAACCATTTCCTGATTTTAAAGCAGTCACTAAATTGAGAAAACCCTCATCTTCAGTTCTTATATAACGTAAATTTGTATAGTGAAAAATTGACAAATCATCAACTAAAGTTGAGTTTCTTCCATTATCAGTGATGACAACCTCGAATAAATCAGTATCTACATCCTGAGAGTAAATAGCTCTGAGTGTAGGTATTATCCATTGTGAAATCCCATTTGTTGGAATACAAATAGACAAAAGCAAATCACTACCCTTCATTTGAAGTCATTAACTATTCTAACAATATCTATAAGTTCATCCTGAAGCATCACCGGACTAATGGGTAGCGACAATTCTTGCTTATGAATCAACTCTGTTATAGGATAACTCTGTAAGTTCCATTCCCGATAACATTCTTGCTTATGAGGAGGAATAGGATAATGAATCAAAGTTTGTATGCCATGAATTCTCAGATATTCTTGTAATTCATCTCTACGAGGACATAAAACTGGAAAAATATGAAATACATTTGACTCTTCCGACATTCGTTTCGGATAAGAAATTAAAGGATTACAAATATTGTCATAATAATATCTGGCTACTTTCTTACGTTTTTCATTGTCGTCATCCAGATACTTCAGTTTTACATCAAGTACAGCAGCCTGTAACTCATCTAATCGCGAATTACGCCCTTTGTACTTAAATACATATTTCTTTTGAGAACCGTAGTTAGCCAATGTACGGACCGTTTCTGCCAAAGTTATATCATTGGTAGTAACTGCTCCTCCATCACCTAGAGCTCCTAAATTCTTACCTGGATAGAAACTATGTCCGGCAGCATCCCCCAGCGAACCTGTACGCTTCCCACAATATAAGCACCCATGCGCCTGTGCATTGTCCTCTACAAGTTTTAGATTATACCTTTTACAAAGTGCACCTATTTTTTCAGTATAAGCACAACGCCCATAGAGATGTACAATCAATACCGACTTTGTTTTTTGCGTAATAGCCGCTTCTATTTTTGAATCATCTATCTCAAAAGTCTTAATATCAGGCTCTACCAATACTGGAACTAAATTGTTTTCTGTAATGGCTAAAATTGAAGCAATATATGTATTTGCAGGAACAATAACTTCATCACCTTCCTTCATAATTCCAAGCTCAATATAAGCACGATAAATCCAAATCAGTGCATCTAATCCATTAGCACAACCAATTGTGTAGTCCGCACCTATATAAGAAGAATAATGTTTTTCAAATGACTTATTTGCCTCACCTTGTAGGTACCAGCCAGAACGGGCCACATTGACTATTGCATTTTCTATTTCCTCGGAGTGTTCCTCCGTTATTTTCTTTAGATCTAAGAAATTTATCATAATCCTTTTCTGTATTTTATAAAATCCTCATAACCACGAATATAATCATCCTCCAAATATCCTTCAGATGCCAAAACCAAGCAAATGGAACCAGAAGAAAACCCTTGTTCTGCTGCCCAAATCCCAGGAGGAACATGCAAACCATAAAAAGGCCGATTTAACAATACCGTACGCTTATTAACACCATCATCAAGCACAACTTCAAAGCTACCACTTGCAGCTATCAGAAACTGATGACACTCTTTATGGGCATGAGCCCCACGAGCTTCTCCCCCCGGAATGTCATAAGAATAGAATACACGCTTTACATCAAAAGGTACATGAATACTATTGTACACATAAGTCAGGTTTCCCTGCTCCTCATGGTTCTTCTCCAACTGATAGAGAGAACAATCAAAGACTGTTGGCATACGATTTTGAGTACTGAAGGAATTCATCATAATCCATAATATAATCATTGGCATCATAGTCTGTAGAGGAAACTATCAAGGCCAATGAATTAGTTGAAAAATTATTCATTACGCGCCACATCCCTTTAGGCACATAAATACCCATATAAGAACGGTTCAAACTAAAAACCTTTTGTTCCTGTCCATCATCCAGACAGACATCAAAACTCCCAGACAGAGCTACTATAAATTCTTCATTCTCCTTATAAGCATGACCTCCACGCTCTACTCCTCCCGGTACGTCATAAATCCAATAGGTGCGTTTTATCTTAAAAGGAATCTGTTTGAATTCTTCAATAATGGAAAGATTACCGCGACCATCGGCTATTTTGGGAAGATTGAATAATTGACAATGCATCTCTACACAGATTTTATTCTATCATATGAATCAATCATAGAACCCAAAGTACAATTTAAGATATGAGCCCCCAAATATTGAGAGAACTGTTGTAATAAATCATGACTTTGGAACATTATATACATAATATAAAAGAACTCATGAACTCTAAAAGCACGATCTTCATTTACACACGTATTTTTGAATGGTTTCATAACAGGTTTGGCATTGTCATAAAAATGAGAGTCCAAAGAGCACAATTCATTGTGATCATTTACTGCAAATTCTAAAAAATAATTGTGATCTGCTCCATATAAGCGAATATCTTTATAGCCTTCAAGCAATGCTAGATAAATAGCAGTATTAGCAATAGTCCCATCTTCGGGCATAAAATAACCTGTAGCATACAGCTTATTACGCCATTGCGAACATAATTTAGAACAATGTTTTCTGTTCATTCTAATAATCTTTATATGGGGATTAGTAAGTCCTGCATATTGCTCTAACATATCATATTCTTTTTCTGTAGGAAAACATAAATACAAATACATATCCCAGTCCACATCATTGTTCAATATATCATACATCCTCCTAATAGCTTCTTTCTTTGGCTCATAGTCTTGATAAAACATGGGATCTGACAAGCAATAATGTTTAGGTCTTATTAATAAAAAATGAGAATCTAAAGCTGCCAAATTCACAAAGAACGAATTGTCGTCTATTGCTGCTTTACCCCTATCATACTCTTCCAACGTTCTTTTTAAGGAAGGGCCGTTTACCAAAACATGTGCGGTACCACTAAATTTATCCTTTAAAGGAAACTTATGAAATTTATAACTTGGTAATCTTAATATATACCAAATCAACAATAACGATTGTTTACATACCTTTTTAAATGTCATTTTTTTGATTGTATAGTTTTTATAATAAATTGCCTTTCTCGATTATTCAAATATAAAAAATAGAGTACCACCAATACTACTATTCCAGAAAGGAAAAGGCGTATTAATAATGTTATACTATTTTCCCCCGATATTCCATTTTCTATAAATACTCCAAATAGAAACAATAACAATAAGGAATATAAAGCAGAAACAAACACACGTTTTAAATAAACTATAACAGGAAATTGCATGATATGTCTCAGTACAGCTAGTCTACCGGCAAACAAAAGTAATCCATTGACTACATTTAAAGATAGAATGGAAATAGGAGACATTCCATAGATACATAAAACATATACTGATATAACATAAACGACCTGAATGGCACTTAACAATATCTGATAGCCTCGAATTTTTCCATTTGCATAAACTAAGATATATAAAGGGCCAGAACATCCATCCAAAGCTGTATATAAAATAAATAGAATAGAGAATTCAACTGCATACTCAGGAACTTTCACCAACCAAATACTCAGCAAGCCATTCATATTCAATATCACAGGAAAACTTATAACAGTCACTAACAAGAACGTCATTCTTGAGGTATCACATACAAAATCAAAAGTCTTGCTATCAAGTCCATTTAAAGCATAGCTCTTTGTTAATGGGGGATTAAATGCAGTCTGAAAGTTTCCAACAAATTGATTGATTGCAGAATTAATTTGCTGAGCTACTCCTAAAGCTGCGTTCAAAGCCACTCCAAAAAATATATTGAAAATTATGTTGACTCCTTGAGTTGCCAACATAAAGACAATACTACCTAATACTGACCATGCTGAAAAATTAAAGATAGCAATTACATCCCCCACTTGTGCTTTAAAAGAATTTCGTATTCGCACTATTCTGAAGCGGAAATATCCATAATTGAAAGAAAAAACAGATAGTGCTATCAAAAATATCACAACAGAATAGACTATTAACTTATCAGTCCCATACAGCGGCAAAAGAAGTATTAACCCTAGTTTCAAAAAAGATTCGGCTATTCCTATATAAGTATACACCCCCATCCGTTCACATGAAACGATAGCTGAATTATAAGGTACAGAATTTATGTTACATAAAAAGGTCAATATTGAAAGCTGAAATGTACAATTAGCTGCATATATCCGATGTATAGGAATATTTATTTTATTATTTAAGAACCATAACCCAATCGTTTCTAACCCAATAATTATAATGACAGAAGCTATAAAAACCGCCAATACACTTGCACGAAAGACTTCCATAAACCTAGCTTTGTCTTTTGCAGCTAACGCCACTGATAAAAAACGGCGTATGGCAATAGTCAATGTCATGTTAAGAAAAGAGAACATTACGACTATACCGCCAATGATATTATAAATACCATAGTCCTCTATTCCTAATGTATCCAATACTATTCGTGATGTATATAGGGTAATAAGCATCATTACCGCCATACGTATATATAGCATTATTGAATTTTTTAATACCTTGGAGTTATCAATCATAAATAAACTTTGCTATACTTAATATGACATTCTTTTAATGCTAAAGCTAAATAAATGTTGGCGTTTCAAGTTATCCATATATTGACCGATATCGTAAATGTTGAAAAAGCATAGCATTGCACATAATCTATTAATACTTTATGCCTTCCTCCAACAACCATTTTTCCGTACGTCTAATATCATCTTCATCATGGACATCAAAACTTTCTTCCACAACAATAGGCTTAATATTGCTACCCATAAATGTCCAAGGTTGTTGCCCCTCTGTTGAGGAATACAAAGAGTTTTTCAAATTCAATGTCCAGAAGTTATGACATAAGACAAAATTCATGGGCAGATCCTGACGGTTAGTTGAAATATTTTTCCCTCTAAAATCAAACCACGTATCTAAACAGCCGTCCTCACGAAGACGCTTTGAACGATAGGGATGGTTATCCATTTCCAACAAAACAGGTACTGAAGCTGACAAGGCTTCATCTTTTAAAAGTTGCGTTATTGACTCTTCAATCCATTCAGTTTTTACAATACCCGAATTTGCCAATAAAACAACAAGAATATCAGGTTCTACCCCATCCTGTTTCATCACTCCTAAAGCATGCCTTATTGCATCTACATGTTGAGATGTTGGCGCTGCCAGTTCCACCGGACGAACAATTTTTTTATAACCACAATCTGATGCTGCTTTTAAAATTTTCTCATCATCGCTACTCACATAAAAATCTGTTATTAAATTGCAAGTCTTTGCAGCCATAGCAGGGTAATACAGTAAAGGCTTGCCTAAAACTGGTAACACATTTTTATCTTTTAACGTATTGTTTCCGCGTCCGGTCAGTAATGCAGCTATTTTCATAACTTAGATATTTATAGGTTTATAATAAAAAATCAAGAACGCAATTTTTCAATCTTCATTCCCTGCTAAAGAATATTTTTATAGTTAACATATTCCTAACTTATTTTTTATGAATCTGTCTCTCAAACAATCCCAACACAAATTCAGTCCTACCCAAATCATGATATCAATAACCAGCATCACAAGAATATAACTCGCACTGAAAGCACAAGACATACAAAGGAGACTGGACATTGCCTTTCTCAATGAAAAACCTCCATCAATTTATGGTGAACATGATTCTTATCCGGCTCAAGAGACTGTATCTCACGAATACAAACTAAAACGAAAGAAAGAAATTATTAATGTGCTAAAAACAATAATGAAAACACCTTCCGTATAGGATATTACATTAGGATTTAGCTGGCTATACTTGAGGCTAGAAAACTAAGGGGAGAGTATAGCCCAAAGTCAAACTTCCGATATCCCATAAATATTTTATGGGCACGCTCGGCATCAACTAAAGAAAAGATTTTTAGTATATAAAAACAAACTATTTATATTGACGTAACAGTTCAGAGATTCTTTGACGTATAGTTTCCGGAGATTGGCGGGAATCACATATCGAAATAATATAAATCTCCTCCTGCTCTATTGCATAATAAATAAGATTGGGAGTATTGATTAAATAGCGGACATCTCTGTCTGCTGTCGAAAAAATGGCATCACGTACTCCTATTTGCGGGAATGAAGATAATAATCCTATATGAAGTTGTATTTTATTGGAAACCTTTATGGCAATCATTTTTCCAAAAAGTTCCTCTACTTTTTTCAGAATAGAAAGGAAATCATCTGTTGCAGCGGGGGACCAAGTTATTCCCATCCCATTTGCTCATTTATATAGGAAGCTATCTGTTCATGCCGAATTCCTTTTCCAGCCTTACAGTCCCTGATAGAGATATCTATCAGCTGTTGCATCAAATCCACAGGTATAGATGCAACGAAATCATCCATACTGCGAGCGGTTTCATACATCATCGCTGCTTCACTCGCCATCTGATTTTCCGTTTTCTGCTCTTCGTATGGTTTGGATTTGCTCATAACTTCCTAATTTTATTCAAAGATATACTGAAATATCGAGACTTCCTAACAGGATTCTGCTTATCTCAGAAAATAGTTTAGAATTTCTTCCCGAACACTATATTCATAAACGTCATAAAAAGTATCTTGATGTCAAAGCCCCAAGAACGGTG
>OGHF01000092.1_pt1 | contig 73444 bp, 76 predicted proteins | sample 1571481 | NCBI WGS metagenome assembly OGHF01 (sample SAMEA2581952, study PRJEB24529) | metagenome | biome: Human gut stool | place: China | collected 2011
TAACGACGGAAGTACAGACCGTTCATGGGAGGTAATAGAAAAACTCAAAGCCCAATCGGACTGCGTAAAAGGCATCAAGTTCCGCCGCAACTACGGTAAATCGCCCGCACTCTACTGCGGATTTGCAGAAGCACAAGGAGATGTGGTAATCACAATGGATGCCGACTTACAGGACAGCCCGGACGAAATACCGGAATTATACCGGATGATTACGGAAGACGGATACGATCTGGTGTCCGGATGGAAGCAAAAAAGATATGATCCGCTATCAAAGACACTGCCGACAAAGTTATTCAATGCTACCGCACGCAAAGTATCAGGTATTCCAAACCTGCACGACTTCAACTGCGGTCTGAAAGCCTATCGCAAAGATGTCGTGAAAAATATCGAAGTATATGGCGAAATGCACCGCTATATCCCCTACCTTGCAAAGAATGCCGGATTCCAGAAGATAGGTGAAAAGGTAGTGCACCACCAGGCACGTAAATATGGCTCCACCAAATTCGGATTCAACCGTTTCTTCAACGGATATCTGGATTTGATTTCTCTTTGGTTCCTGTCTAAATTCGGAGTGAAGCCGATGCATTTCTTCGGATTATTAGGATCGCTTATGTTCTTTATCGGAATGATCTCCGTTATCATGGTAGGTGTCAGCAAACTGCACGCAATGTACAACGGTCTCCCCTACCGGCTTGTAACCGATTCTCCTTATTTCTATCTATCGCTCACAGCGATGATTATCGGTACACAGTTATTCCTTGCCGGATTCCTGGGAGAACTGATCTCACGTAATGCCCCCGAACGGAACAATTATCAGATAGAAAAGAAAATTTAATTCACGCCCAATAACCGATTATGAAGAATTTAATTCGTATCTTTTTAATAGTAATAATTGTTGGTGCAGGTATAAGCATTGGCAGTTCGTGTTCGGACGAAAATGATTGTTCGCTGGCGGGACGCCCCATGATGTACTGCACATTGTACACAATTGACGAGATAACCGATCTCAGGGTAAATGACACACTGGACTCATTGACTATTACAGCACCGGGCACAGACTCGATCATTCTCAACAACCAGAAAAAAGTACATACGCTGATGTTACCGTTACGCTATACCAGCGATACTACTGTTTTTATTTTCCGCTACGATCCGGACCGTAAACCGAATGACGTCGATACATTAATTATTGTACAACAAAACACTCCGTATTTCCAGTCAATGGAATGTGGGTATATGATGAAACAAAACATTCTCAGTGCGAGATACGGCAATCCGAGAAAAACCGCAGATCAGGAAAAAATAGACTCACTTCATATATCAAACAAAGAAGCCAATACAAATGAAATTCAGAATTTGGAAATATTCTATAGATATCGCGACCGCACGCCTCCTACGATTGAGTAGTGTGCTGCTCCTCTTTTGTATTGGATTACCGTCAATTGCACAACAGCAACAACAACGACCGGGTCCTGTACAGAAAAGAGACCAGAAGAAGAAAGAGGCTGTAGTCGATACCATCCCGTTTTATAATGGGACGTATGTCGGTGTGGACATATACGGCATCGGAAGTAAAATGCTAGGTGGCGACTTCATGAGCTCCGAAGTCAGCATAGGCGTCAACCTTAAAAACAAGTTTATCCCGACTATCGAGTTTGGTATGGGAGGAACAGATACATGGAATGAAACGGGAATACACTACAAAAGTAAGACCGCCCCATTCTTCCGGATTGGTGTAGACTATAACACGATGGCAAAGAAAAAGGAGAAAAACAGCTATCTGTATGTAGGTCTCCGCTATGCGTTCAGTTCATTCAAGTATGATGTATCGACCCTGCCGGTTGACGATCCGATTTGGGGAGGAAGCATCGGAAATCCGAGTCTGGAAGACGACTATTGGGGAGGAAGCGTTCCTTTCAGTCATTTAGGAATGAAAGGGTCTATGCAATGGTTCGAATTAGTGGTAGGTGTCAAAGTACGCATTTATAAGAATTTCAATATGGGCTGGTCTGTACGCATGAAGTACAAGACAAGCGCTTCGACCAATGAATACGCCAACCCTTGGTATGTGCCCGGCTACGGAAAATTTAAATCAAATAACATGGGAATTACCTATTCCCTTATTTACAAATTACCTCTTTAAAGAATAATGACAGGACTAGAGATTTGGCTGCTTGCAATAGGCTTAGCGATGGATTGTTTCGCTGTTTCAATTGCAAGCGGTATTATTTTGAAACGTACTCAATGGAGACCGATGCTGGTCATGGCTTTGGCTTTCGGACTTTTTCAGGCTCTTATGCCATTCATTGGATGGATGTTTGCAAAGACTTTCAGCCACCTGATAGAAAGTGTAGACCACTGGATCGCCTTCGCTATCCTTGCCTTCTTGGGCGGACGTATGATTCTTGAATCTTTTAAAGACGAGGACTGCCGTCAGACATTTAACCCCGCAAGTCCGAAAGTCGTATTCACAATGGCGATAGCGACAAGTATCGATGCACTGGCAATAGGTGTCTCCTTTGCCTTCCTTGGCATCAACGACTATACCGAAATCCTCTCTCCTATCCTTATCATCGGATTCGTATCATTCGTCATGTCGCTCATTGGTCTTTTCTTCGGCATCAAATGCGGTTGCGGATGTGCACGGAAGTTAAAAGCTGAGTTATGGGGTGGTATCATTCTGGTAGTTATCGGATTAAAAATATTGATAGAACATCTGTTCTTACAATAATAAGCATTGGTTCCTCTAATAAAAAAAAACAGAAAAACGTATGAAAACAAAAAAGAGTTTCCTTTGGCTGGCCTTTCTCATCTTGGCAACGATCTGGATATTAGCCAGACGTAACCAAAAAGCAGAGTTTAATACCGCCAGTGGTTTTGTGTTTGGGACAGTATACAAGATCGCGTATCAACATGACGCTGATCTGAAACCGGAGATTGAAGCGGAATTAAAACGTTTCGACCAGTCTCTCTCACCGTTCAATGACAGTTCGGTCATCAGTCGCGTCAATCGCAACGAAGAGTTGGTGACAGACAGCTTTTTCCAGACTTGCTTTAATCGTTCTATGGAAATCTCCCGCGAAACGAAAGGAGCTTTTGACATAACGATAGCCCCTCTTGCCAATGCCTGGGGATTTGGCTTTAAGAAAGGTGCTTTCCCTGATTCATTGATGATAGACAGCCTGCTACAGATTACCGGTTACGAAAAAGTGAAGCTGGAGAACGGAAAGGTAGTCAAGCAAGATCCGCGTGTAATGTTAAGTTGCAGTGCGGTTGCAAAATGCTATTCGGTAGATGTAATAGCCCGTCTGCTCGACCGGAAAGGAATAAAAAACTATATGGTAGATATAGGTGGTGAAGTAGTAGTAAAAGGTAAAAATGCGACAGGAGATCTGTGGCGTATCGGAATTAACAAGCCGTACGACGACTCATTAGCTGTTAAGCAAGATATACAAGTAGTACTCAACCTGACAGATTTAGGTATGGCTACTTCGGGAAACTACCGCAACTATTATTATAAGGATGGCAAAAAGTATGCTCATACCATCGACCCCAGAACAGGTTATCCGGTACAGCACAGTATCCTGTCTTCTACTGTAATTGCCGAAGACTGTATGACGGCTGATGCTTTGGCTACCTCTTTCATGGTAATGGGACTGGAAGAAGCTGAAAAGTTCTGTAAAGCAAATCCTATGATCGATGCCTACTTTATATATAGCGACGAAAATGGAGAGTTTAAGACTTACTATACGGATGGTATGAAACGATATATGCCTGATGCCAAATAGAAAAAGGCTTAGCAAATATAGCATATAAACGGAGGCTCTATTTCGTACGAATAGAGCCTCCGTTTATATAAAACAGCACCTCTGTTGAAGCCAAACGAAGCCTCTGTTTCAGAGAGGCTGGAACAGTTATTTCATAAACACAAAATAAACAGCTGCAATTAGGCAAACAAATGCTGCCAAATGGTTCCAGTGCAATGTTTCTCCCTTAAAGAAAACAGTGGTAAAAACAGTAAATATGATCAAAGTAATCACTTCTTGAATCACTTTCAACTGCATCAACGAGAACGGGCCGCCATTCCCGACAAAGCCGATACGATTCGCCGGTATCTGGCATGAGTATTCAAAGAATGCAATGACCCAACTAAAGGTAATCACGCCTATCAACGGAAGAGCAGCAAACCAAGAATACTCTTGTTTCATCTTTAAATGCCCATACCATGCAAAGGTCATAAAGACATTGGATACAATGAGTAATAAAATTGTATAGAAACCTTTCATCTTATTATATACTAAAATTAGTAATTATCAGTCTATTTTATCCGGCAACAATTCTTCCTGCACATTCGTCATGCTCCCCCATAAGCTGTAGCGAGCTTCCGGGTTCATCGCTTCCAACTGCCGCAGAATACCTTTCATATCGCTTCGGCTGGACTGTGACTCGTAAGGACAATTCTTCACTTGCTTCCGGTAGTCATGCAATGCAGCCAGTTCAATCAGATCAGCCTCGTGCACCATACACATCGGTCGGATAATTGTCATATCAAATTTCTTCATCACCAAGCGGGGCGGCATCGTGCTGAATGCCCCCTGATAAGTAATGTTCATCAACAATGTTTCCAAAATATCATCCATGTGATGTCCTAAAGCAATCTTATTGCATCCTTGCTCCTTGGCAACCGTAAACAGAGCTTTCCGTCGATTCCAGGAACAAAGAAAGCAGGGAGACTTGCGCGTATCCGTAGCAGGATCAAAGGACGTTTCGTACTGTACGAAAGGCACTCCAAAAGAGTCACAATATGCTTTCAGATATTCAGTATCACTTTGGTAAGGAATATTCTTCATCACCACATGAACAGCTATCACAGAAAACCGAGGCTTATAAATACGCGCCCGCTTGCCCAGCAACTCTACAAGTGCCAACGAATCTTTCCCGCCCGACAGTCCGATAAGGATTTTGTCCCCTTCTTCTATCAGTCCATACTGCACCACTCCTTTATTGAATCGCCGTTCAATACGGCGGATCGTCTTCTCTTCTTCCGTAAATTGTGTCATATCTTCAAAAATCGGCTGCAAAAGTAAGCGAAAAGAATGATTTAAAGAAGAATTAACATAATAGAATCACTGAAAAAGGGTTTATTTCTAATAAATTTGTACTTTTGAACAATTGATGCATGGATTAGTGAATAAAACAATGAAAAGAAAATATATTCTATTTTTAATTTGCAGTTTCTTCCTCGGAGGAATATCTGCACAAACATTGGAACAGGCACGCACCTTATTTACAAAAGGTGACTACGAACAAGCCAAACCCGTATTTCAGAAATATGCCAAATCTCAACCGTCCAATGGTAACTACAGCTACTGGTACGGTGTCTGCTGCCTGAAAACAGGAGAACCGGAAGAAGCCGTGAAGTACCTCGAAACCGCTGTAAAAAGACGGGTAGCCGGTGGGCAACTCTATCTGGGACAAGCCTACAATGATACTTATCGTTTCGAAGATGCAGTCAACTGCTTCGAAGAATACATCGCCGATCTCAGCAAACGCAAAAGATCGACGGAAGAAGCTGAAGCTCTATTGGAAAAGAGCAAAGCTGACCTGCGTATGCTCAAAGGAGTAGAAGACGTGTGTATTATCGACAGTTTCGTGGTAGATAAAGCAAATTTCCTGAGTGCATACAAGATCAGTGAAGAGTCCGGCAAGCTATTTACATTCAACGAATTCTTCCAGACCGAAGGAGATCATCCAGGAACAGTATATGAAACAGAAATCGGTAATAAAATCTATTATAGCGAAAAGGGAGAAAGAGGAAACCTGGACATATTCTCCAAGAATAAATTACTGAATGAATGGAGCAACGGTCGCCCGTTGCCCGGCAGCATCAACGAATCCGGAAATGCCAACTACCCGTTTGTTTTATCGGATGGCGTTACTATTTATTATGCAACCGATGGCGAAGGACTGGGAGGGTATGATATTTTTGTCACTCGTTACAACACAAATACCGACTCTTATCTGACACCGGAAAATGTGGGAATGCCGTTCAATTCACCTTATAACGATTATATGTACGTCATCGACGAATACAATAATCTTGGTTGGTTTGCCTCCGATCGTTTCCAGTCCGAAGAGAAGGTCTGCATCTATGTATTCATTCCTAATTCGTCTAAACAGACTTATAATTATGAGGCGATGGACCCGCAGCAGATGATCCGTCTGGCACAGATTCATTCGCTGAAGGAAACTTGGAAAGATGAAAATACTGTTGCAGAAGCATTGCAACGTCTGAAAGAGGCAATCAATCATAAGCCACAGGAACGTCGTGTGGTTGATTTCGAGTTTGTCATCGATGATAGCACGACCTATTATCAATTGAGTGACTTCAAATCTCCCAAAGCAAAGCTACTGTTCCAAAATTACCGGCAACTGGAAAAAGATTATCTGCAACAAGAAGATAAACTGAACGGTCTGCGCCAGCAATATGCAAGCGCCAACCAACAAGGAAAAGAAAAACTCGCTCCCGCAATCCTTGATCTGGAAAAAAGAATTCTGCAAATGAATGAAGAACTGGATGCTCTTGGAGTAAGTGTGCGTAATGCCGAAAAAACAAAATCAAAATAATACAGAGTTATGGACATACTGATTATCACCGTTCTCATCATTGCTGCAGTAATACTATTTCTGGTTGAACTGTTTGTCATTCCGGGGATTAGCCTGGCTGGCATTTCAGCACTTGCTTGTATTCTCTATGCCAACTATTACGCTTTCGCCAATCTGGGTATGGCAGGAGGATTTATCACTTTAGGGATATCGGCTGTCGCCTGTATCGGTTCGCTTATCTGGTTCATGCGTTCGAAGATGCTGGATAAGCTGGCTTTGAAAAAAGATATTGATTCGAAAGTAGACCGCAGTGCGGAGAAGAGCGTCAAGGTAGGCGACACAGGAATCAGCACTACCCGCCTGGCACAAATCGGTTATGCTGAGATTAACGGTAACATCGTGGAAGTAAGATCGATAGACGGCTTCCTCAATGAAAAGACTCCCATCATTGTGAGCCGCATCGCTGACGGTACCATCTTGGTCGAGAAACACAAAATATAATATTCACTTAATATAAATTATCAATGGAAACATCTTTGTACTTACCTATCGTTATGATTGTTGGAGGTATTATTTTCCTAATACTATTTTTCCATTATGTGCCGTTCTTCCTTTGGTTGTCGGCTAAAGTATCAGGCGTTAACATCTCGTTGATTCAACTCTTCCTGATGCGTATCCGTAATGTTCCGCCGTATATCATTGTTCCGGGCATGATCGAAGCCCACAAAGCCGGATTGAAGAACATCACCCGTGATGAACTGGAAGCCCACTACCTTGCCGGAGGCCATGTAGAAAAAGTAGTCCATGCGCTGGTATCCGCTTCGAAAGCGAATATCGAGTTGTCATTCCAGATGGCAACCGCTATCGACCTTGCCGGACGTGATGTGTTTGAAGCTGTTCAGATGTCTGTAAACCCGAAAGTAATTGATACTCCTCCTGTTACTGCGGTAGCCAAAGACGGTATCCAGCTGATAGCGAAAGCTCGTGTAACAGTACGTGCCAGCATTAAGCAGCTGGTCGGTGGTGCCGGAGAAGATACCATCCTTGCCCGTGTAGGTGAAGGTATCGTTTCCTCTATCGGTTCTTCGGAAAACCACAAGTCAGTACTCGAAAATCCGGATTCTATCTCTAAACTCGTACTTCGTAAAGGATTGGATGCAGGAACTGCTTTCGAAATTCTGTCTATTGATATCGCGGATATCGATATAGGTAAGAACATTGGTGCAGCTTTGCAGATTGACCAGGCTAATGCAGACAAGAACATCGCACAGGCTAAAGCAGAAGAACGTCGTGCAATGGCTGTCGCTTCCGAACAGGAAATGAAAGCTAAAGCACAGGAAGCGCGTGCCAAAGTAATCGAAGCGGAAGCGGAAGTACCTAAAGCAATGGCAGAAGCCTTCCGTAGCGGCAATCTGGGTATAATGGATTATTACCGTATGAAAAATATCGAAGCCGATACTTCGATGCGCGAAAACATTGCCAAACCAACGACTGGTGGTACCACCAACCAGCCTTTGAGTAAATAGTCTACCCAACGCCGGAACCCGATTCCTATTCAGTTCATCAGCGTATCTTCTCTTTAACAAACTTACAAAAGAAAGATACCTCTTCCGAACTAAAATCCGGTTCCGGCGTTTCTATTTATATACGACTTATTGTAAAACTAAAACCGTTCAATAACATGAAAAAGTACTTTCCATCCTCTGAACTGATTATCAACGAAGACGGCTCGGTATTCCATCTTCACGTAAAGCCCGAATGGCTGGCAGATAAAGTGATCCTTGTAGGAGATCCCGGACGTGTAGCACTCGTAGCTTCTCATTTCGAAAACAAAGAATGCGAAGTGGAAAGCCGCGAATTCAAAACAATCACGGGTACATATAAAGGTAAACGAATCACAGTGGTTTCTACCGGAATTGGTTGCGATAATATCGACATCGTTATGAACGAACTGGATGCGCTTGCCAACATCGACTTCGAGACACGGGAAGAAAAAGAAAAGTTCCGCCAACTGGAGTTAGTACGTATCGGTACATGTGGAGGATTACAGCCAAATACTCCGGTAGGCACCTTCGTTTGTTCACAGAAATCTATCGGTTTCGACGGATTATTGAATTTCTATGCCGGACGTAATGCGGTATGCGATCTTCCTTTCGAACGTGCTTTCCTTAATCACATGGGCTGGTCGGGAAATATGTGTGCCCCTGCGCCTTATGTTATTGATGCCAGTGAAGAACTGATTGACCGGATTGCTAAAGAAGATATGGTACGTGGTGTAACGATTGCCGCGGGAGGCTTCTTTGGGCCACAAGGACGTGAGCTCCGTATTCCGTTAGCAGACCCGAAACAAAATGATAAGATTGAAGCATTTGAATATAAAGGCTTTAAGATTACCAACTTCGAAATGGAAAGTTCGGCACTTGCAGGACTTAGCCGACTGATGGGACATAAGGCAATGACCGTCTGCATGGTGATAGCCAACCGACTGATCAAAGAGGCTAATACCGGATATAAGAATACAATCGATACACTGATTAAGACTGTGCTCGATAGAATATAAGAGATATATCCATCATAACAAAATGGCTTGAATCATACTCTGTATTGTATGTTTCAAGCCATTTTTTCATTAATATCCAATCGTAAATCTCTCCTGGTGATGCTTGGGATGTTCCAACTCATCAATCATTGCAGCCGCATAGTCTTCTACTGAAATATGACTGTTACCCACGATGTCCACAATCATATCATCTTTGCCCAAACGGTAACGTCCGGTGCGTACTCCCGGTCTCATATCTGCTGCCGGAGAGAAAAACACCCAGTCAATCTCTTTCTCCTTCATCAGGAAATTCAAATAAAACTCTCCCAAAGCTTTAACTCCGGGCAGGATATTCTCAGGAACTTCACCCGAATCCATCAGTCGCAATCCCGGCGCAATAAACAGTGAGCCGGCACCACCTACCATCAGGAAGCGATTCACTCCCGCTTTCTTCACTCCATCAATGATAGTCAAATATACTTTGATGGTTTCGTCATATATATCAGGATTGTTCCATCCCGGATTGAATGCACTGATAACGGCATCTGCTCCTTTGCAAACTTCGCATACTTCATCGAGCGAAGAGACATCCGCTTTCTTTACTTTCAGATGCTCGTTCTCTATCTTTATTTTCTCGGGATGACGAACTACAGCTGTCACTTCAAAGCCACGATTCAATGCCTCATTTAGCAGAGCGGAACCAACAAAGCCACTAGCTCCGATGAGGACTATCTTTTTCACTTTCTCCATATTGCAACAAAAATTAGATTGTTATTATTACTTTAATAACAATCTAACTTTCAGAATGTTGGTCTCCTTTTAGAAAATTAATTATCCGATATAGGTTTCTATCGTTTCTTTCAGTTTCTCCAAAGAATATGGTTTGGAGATAACTGCGTTGCATCCAGCCTGAATAGCCTGTTGCTGTTCCGTATAGAACGCATAGGCCGTGACTGCAATAATAGGAACCGAAAGAGAAATAGTTCGAATCTTCTCTGTAGCCTGAATGCCATCCATCACAGGCATACGAATATCCATTAATATCAAATCCGGTTTTTCCCGAATAAAGCTATTGATTGCTTCCTGTCCGTTACGCACCCACAGGATAGTATACTCTTTCTTCAGTAAGATATTCAGTTGGGCAAAGTTCGATTCGATATCCTCCACAACCAAAATTTTTTTATGACGTACGGATTCAGAATCAATCTTAGTAGAAAGACTCCGTTCGGCAACTTCTACCGGTATCTCCTGATAAGGCAGATAAAGCGCAAACGTACTACCCTTTCCCAGTTCTGAGCTAACTTCAATACGACCACCGAGACGTTCTACAATACTTTTACAAATAGAAAGCCCCAGTCCGGTACCTTGCACAAAGTCGTTCAGTTTTTCAAAACGAGTAAAGATTTGAGGAAGTTTCTCTTCCGGAATTCCACAGCCCGTATCGCTGACAAACAGTTTCAGCCAGTCTCCCTCCTGTTTCAATCCCAATGTGATACTTCCCGTTTCAGTATTCTTAATGGCATTGGATAAAAAATTGAAGAGTACCTGCATCACACGGTTTCGATCGGTAGAAGTCCAGAACTCTCCTTGCGGACGAACCACTTTCAAGTCCACATTCAACTTCATCTTTAACTGATGCACCTTCTCCACTTCATCCACCAAGCCAGCTATTTCGACTTGCTGGAAGTGCATCTCCGATTTACCGGATTCGATGCGGGACAAATCCAAAATATCATTGATCAACTGCAACAGCAGATTGCTATTCTTCTGGATAATCTCCAGATATTCATGTTTTTCCTCTTCATTCTCCGTTAAAGCCATAATCTCCGAAAATCCCACAATAGCATTCAGCGGAGTACGAATCTCATGACTCATATTTGCGAGAAATACAGACTTCATCCGGTCGGCATCCTCTGCACGCCGCTTCGCTTCAATTAATTCCTCGGAACGACGGATACGGTCGCCAATATCGTGTATTAACGCCAGCACGGTGTTACCTTCAAACGGAGCGATGCGTGCCTGAAAATAATGTTTACTCCCATCCACTTCCAACGGATATTCAATCTCTTTCAGTTTCCCGTCCTTCAAGCATTCGCGAATATTGCAAAGAAACAAATCACTTACTTCCGGAGAATAAATACTGCGCCCGTCCGCTCCTTTCAGCACTTCTACCGGATGCAACAGAATCGTACCCGGTGCCATCAGCACATCCGTTATAAAGAAATTCTCGTCAAAGATGAAGATAAATTCGGGTAAAGCTTCTATTATTTTACGGTTATGTTCTTCCAGATGTTTAATATGCTGTTCCTTTTCACACTGGGAGGTAACATTTACAGTATATGCCAACAGTTTATCCGGATCTCCTTCTTCATTCCCTTTATAAGACAAGAAATGATCTTCCAGCCAAATCACTTCACCATGCTCTCCGACACAACGAACCTGTATCTGAGATGCTTTGGACTCCGAAGCAAGCATTTTAGCAAAAGCTGTCTGATAGGCATTTATATCTTCGGGGTATGCGAAATGGTAAAAGTCATTAATGTCTTTAAAAACCACCCCCGCTTCTTTCAAGCCTAACGTGCGGAAGTAATCGTCCGTAAAGCTACATTTCCCTGTCGGAATGTCATATTCCCATAAAGCTATTTGATGTGCGGCAAGTACAGAAAGTATCTTTTGTGAATTTTCCCGTATGATTTCATTATTCTCATTCGGTGAATATAAGTTTGTATCCGGCTCCATAGGCTATCATTGTATTTTGTATGTGCATTGTTTGAACGGCAGCAAATATAAACAAATAAAGCACAAGTTGTGTCTAATCTTATTTTTTTTACTCAGAAACAATTATCTTTGCATCATCCAAAAAGAAATATAATGAATCAAGATACTATCTGTGCTATTGCTACCGCTCAAGGAGGTGCCATCGGAAGCATCCGTGTTTCCGGCCCTGAAGCTATTTCCATTACAAGCCGCATCTTCCAACCAGCCAAAACCGGCAAATTACTTAGTGAACAAAAGCCTTATACGCTGACATTCGGGCGTATCTATAATGGAGAAGAAGTCATAGACGAAGTCCTTGTGAGTCTTTTCCGGGCTCCTCATTCCTATACGGGAGAGGATAGTACAGAAATCACGTGTCATGGTTCTTCCTATATTCTTCAGCAAGTAATGCAGTTGTTGATTAAGAACGGTTGCCGTATGGCTCAACCGGGAGAATATACCCAACGCGCATTCCTCAACGGAAAGATGGACTTAAGTCAGGCGGAGGCTGTAGCCGATTTGATTGCATCTTCTTCCGCAGCCACTCATCGTTTGGCCATGAGTCAGATGCGGGGAGGTTTTAGCAAAGAGTTAACGGACCTACGGAACAAGTTACTGAACTTCACTTCCATGATTGAACTGGAACTTGACTTCAGCGAAGAAGATGTAGAGTTTGCTGATCGTTCGGCATTACGAAAACTCGCAGATGAAATAGAGCAGGTTATCTCACGGCTGGTTCGTTCATTTAATGTTGGGAATGCCATTAAGAATGGCGTTCCGGTGGCTATCATCGGTGAAACGAATGCAGGAAAATCAACTTTACTGAATGTATTACTGAACGAGGATAAAGCAATTGTCAGTGATATTCATGGTACCACGCGTGATGTCATTGAAGATACTATTAATATAGGTGGCATCACTTTCCGATTCATTGATACTGCCGGAATCCGGGAAACAAATGATACCATTGAAAGTCTTGGTATCGAACGTACATTCCAGAAGTTGGGTCAAGCGGAGATTGTACTTTGGATGGTTGATTCATCTGATGCATCTTCTCAGATAAAGCAATTATCAGAAAAGATCATTCCTCGTTGTGAGGAGAAGCAACTAATTGTTGTATTCAACAAAGCGGATTTGATTGAGGAAAAGCAGAAAGAAGAATTATCCGCTTTATTAAAGAACTTTCCTAAAGAATACACGAAGTCTATCTTCATATCGGCAAAAGAACGTAGACAGACCGACGAGTTACAAAAGATGCTTATTAACGCAGCACATCTGCCTACGGTAACACAAAATGATATTATTGTGACAAACGTAAGACATTACGAAGCTTTAAACAAAGCTTTGGAAGCTATTCATAGAGTACAAAACGGACTTGATTCGCAGATTTCCGGAGATTTTCTTTCGCAAGATATACGAGAGTGTATCTTCTTTATTTCGGACATAGCGGGGGAGGTTACGAATGATATGGTGCTTCAAAATATCTTTCAACATTTTTGCATCGGGAAATAATTGGTGATTACCAACAATTAGCATAGATTACTATTGATTGATAAGGCGTTCATTATGAGCGCCTTTCTTTTTGCTCGTATTAGTGATAGTTATCGTTAATACTTGTTTTTCAGCTCATTTTTGTACCGTATTTGGGTCTCGGAGGTTTGCAACTGAAAACTGGTTGGAAAGGTCGTAGAGAAAGTTGACAATGGTTGACAATGGTTTACGATAGTTGACAGAAATCGGGAGAAATAAAGCGAAGTATAACATTAAAAATGAGCAAAAATGGCAAGTAGTAGCATTAGAATTAAGAAGGTATGCGAATGGTGTGGAGAAGTTTTTTACGCACAGAAAACTACAACGAGATATTGTTCTCACCGCTGTAATAGCAAAGCTTATAAAGAAATTACTCGCAACAAACGAATTCAGGATGCTGAAACAAAAACAAATATTCTTATCAGTCAGCAACCCATACAGATAATAAAGGACAAAGAGTTCTTATCTTTTGCGGAAGCAGGAACTTTATTAGGTATATCAAGGCAAGCTGTTTATAAAATGGTTGCAGCAGGACATTTGAAAGCATCTAAAATCAGCAGCAGACTTTCATTTATCAAACGAAGTGATATTGAGAATATGCTTGAGAATAAACCCTACGAAAAAAGAAATAAAAAAGATATTGCCCCTATCACCGAGTTCTACACCACCGCCGAAGTCAAAGAGAAATATAATGTAGTTGATTCGTGGATATTTGTAGTTGCTAAGAAGCATAACATTCCACGAACTTTTAATCGTGGTAAAACTTACTGGAGTAAAAAGCATATTGATAATTATTTCGGCAAGAAGGCTGCTGACCCGGAAATCACTGAGTGGTACAGCGTACAGGAGATTCAGGATAAATTCGGTATGAGTTTAGCAGCCATCTATACGCTTGCTTCAAAGAATGCGATTCCTAAAAAGAAAGAGGGGATTATGGTAAGTTACTCTAAAAAGCACTTTGATATTGCCAAAGGAATAGCTCAGCCCGATGAACCGCAATATTATACGGTGGCTGAAGCAATGGCGAAGTTTAACCTTACACGTGATCAACTTTATCATTATGCCAAGTATCACAATATTCCACGGGTAAAAGTGGGCAAATACGTCAAGATCTCACGGCCTGAACTCGATAAGCTTTTTGAAGCGCCCAAAATAGAGTGAATTATTCGACGGTGATGGTGGTCACCGTTGCATCACTGATTTCCTTTGCCACCAAATTTATATGTATAACTTTTTAAATAACAATTGTATGACACACACATGTACCAAAGTTACCGTACGTCAAAGAGCGATCCGTAATGACAAAATTTCACTTTATCTGGATTATTATCCGGCAGTTCGTAACCCCGAAACGATGCAAATGAGCCGTCGGGAATATCTCGGTATCTATATCTACGCTCACCCAAAGAATGAAATGGAGCGTGAATTCAACAACGATATGCTGAACAAGGCAGAAGCGATTCGCTGTATCCGGGTGCAGTCGTTAATCAATGAAGAGTTCGGCTTCTTAGACAAGCACAAGATGAAAGCTGATTTCCTGGCCTACTTTGCCAAAATGACGCGTAGCAAAGATCAGAAATGGAAAGTGGTCTACGCCCATTTCTCTAACTTCGTGCAGGGCAAATGCTCGTTTGGTGAAGTGAATGTTGATCTATGCAAGCGGTTCAGAACCTATCTGCTGAATGCCAAACAGCTAAAGCATACGCGGCACAAAGTATCTCTGAACTCCGCAGCAGGGTACTACTCCACATTCAGAGGTTTGCTAAAAATAGCGTATCGTGATAAATTGCTACGTGAGAATATCAACGACTTTCTGGATAAGATAGAATGTCAGGACGTAAAGAAAGAGTATCTAACATTGGACGAGGTGAAACAGTTAGCTGCAACACCGTGCGACATCCCTGTTCTCAAAGCGGCCTCTCTGTTCTCTTGTCTGACAGGACTTCGTATCAGTGATATCATGAACCTGCAATGGTCGGACTTCGGTATTGCCCCCGACCACGGCTATTGCATTCGTATCCGCACTCAAAAGACCAAAACCGAAGCCACGCTCCCCATCAGCCATGAGGCTTTTGAACTCTGCGGAGAAGTCGGAACGGGGAAAGTGTTTAAGGGACTTAGCCGAAGTATGATAAATTACCCACTTAAAAACTGGCTAAAGCAAGCTAAGATAAATAAACATATTACTTTCCATTGTTTCCGCCACAGTTTTGCGACCATTCAAATTGCTGCCGGAACAGATATTTACACCGTCAGCAAGATGCTGACCCATCGGAACGTATCGACTACGCAAATATATGCGGAACTGGTAAGTGAAAAGAAACGGGAGTCGGCAAATAAGATCTCTCTAAAATAGATTAATAATGCTTGCAATCATGAACAATATTAATCATATTTGCGCATTATCAGATACATTATCATCATAAAAAGAGCTTTATTACCCAGTCAACAGCGAACGCTGACAACCTTAGGAAAAAATATCAAATATGCACGCCTCCGCCGTGACCTCTCTTCAGAACAAGTTGCAGAGCGTGCCGGAATATCACGAAACACTCTTATCAAGATAGAAAAAAGAGACGAGGGTGTCGCTATCGGATATTATTTTCGCGTGTTAGCAGTCCTTGGATTGGACAGGGATATTTTATTAGTCGCAAAAGATGATGAACTTGGTCGTAGATTGCAAGACGTTAAAAATACTTGCCGACCGACGCCGGAGCTTTTCGGTATTGAATAGTCTATAAATCCACAGTAGCAACTTTTGCTATTGTGGATTTACCTCTTGTAAGGGTAGACAAAGACTACCACTTCAACGACATAAGCTGTCACATAGCCCGGAAATTTTAAATCAATAAGTTATTAGTATATATTTGCGCACAAATGATAACTATTGATTAATATGGCAGCAAGAAAGTACGACTACATTATTATTTACAGTATTCTATTTGCATCAATACTCAGCATTGCTGTACTGGTGCGCCTGCTTGTGATTTCGGAACTACAAATGGATGAGTTTTCCGGACTTGTGGCTTTTGTCATAGTGTGTTTGTTGCTCGGAGCCGCTTATCTCAGCTTTCAATCCATTATTGACGTATGGTTGCTGCCTGTGATAGAGCGGACCGTTAGTAAGAAGTATCCGCAAATAGAATGGGAACCGGAGGTCGAACCTATCGGGTCTATGCCCAACGGAGAAATCTCTATTCCCAACTACGACGAGTATAAACAGACTGCTCAGCAGAAGATTCAGCAAGAACAAGCAAAGGTTTTAGAAAACGTCCTCACCTACACCGTACAGGAACTTGCGTTATATCTGACCGAGAGTGAGTTGCAACAACTCTGTGAGCATATCCGCTTCTTTCAATATGCTACCGAGAATGAATGCAAACAGATAAAAATACCCATTGCTGTTGATGCTACATTAAAATCAATAGATTTAATGCACTTCGGTTGGAATATCGGCAACCAGTTTAAGAAAACAGGAATAGAGACAGCAACTTTTATCAAACGGGTATTTGCCGAAAGACTAAAGGAAAGTGAGATTTCCACTATAAAACGAAAACTAAGAGCAGAAGGAACATGCATTATCAAGATTAAGGAGAAACTATAAATATTAATTTCTACTCTCTCTTTGGGCTGCAACATTACGTGGGCAGCCTTACATACACCTTAATATCCTGATATACAACCACGACCATCAACATTAAAGCTTACAACAGTTATATCCCGGTGAAAGAATCCACCATAAAATCACTTATTTTCTTTGTGCGTCGAACTTAAAAAAAGATGCACTTATGTATAATGATGAAATCACTTTCGATAAGTTACCGCAAGCGATAACTTATCTGATCGAACAGGTCGCTGAGTTAAAACAAATGGTGTTGAAGCTTCAACCAACGCAATCGGAGAAGCATGTATTGATAGAGATAGACGATGCATCACGAATCATCAAAAAAGCCAAGTCTACCATCTATACCCTTGTACGCAAAGGGCTTCTCCCCTATTACAAGAAAGGAAAGAAACTCTACTTTTACGAAGATGAACTATTGGCGTGGATTGAGAATGGACAAAAAAAGACTTCCGAACAGAATTATGACCAAATGTTAGCTTCAATACAAAAAAATGTGCGCCGTAAACCGAAATCCGGTTTCAGTATCTAACTCATTATACCAATAATGTTACCGCTTATCCCTATTTTGCGCTGCGTATGTAGCTTTGTCATGTCCGATACCGTGTAAATTGGTGCAGAAAGCAACATATTTTCTTGCAGCCAGCATATTTTTTCCGTTTTTAATTGGTCGGTTCTCCGGGAATCCATTCCTTTGCAAACGAACAAACACGTTTAACTATGGAACGCCCTATATTTGTAGCACAATACACCTTTCCCCTTACCCTCGAAACCGTTGAGGAAGAAAACCGCATTTTATGCAAGGTCGCCCTTCGGTGCGAGTACGTGATCCGTTTCGAGGACGACGGCAAATTCTATTTCCTGCTCGAAACCCGTTCCGATTACGAACAGCAGTTTGCATCTTGCGGATGGTATATCGTCAGCCAGACCTGTTTCAATGAAAGGCTGACTATCGGCATGGGCTTGTACGAAAGCGGGCATTTGGCAGGCTTCATGTACTATTTGAAGTCCGGCAGCGAGGACGAAGCCCGTTTCTGGAACAATGTTCTCATCTTTACCTTCCTGAACGATTTCCGCAAAGCCTTTTACCCGTTGGATAACCGTTTTCAGGGCTTTTTCCGTCTGGACGGCAGCCTATGCCTTTATTTGTATGATTATTGCCCTGTCCGGCGTAACGACAAGATCACCTTTGAGGGCAAGAAGGTTTCCAACCTTATTTTCAAGTTCAAGTCCGGTCACGAAACCGACCTTGCCGTCAAGCTCTTTTCCATCGCTATCAGCCGAATCCGTGCCATTCAGGAGAACAAGCACCGTGCCGTACTCGTTCCTATTCCCGCATCCACCCGTGAGAAGAACCGCATCCGTTACGAAGAGTTTTGCCGGAAACTGTCGGCGGACATCGGAGTAGCCGATGGCTACGGGGCTATCACGCTCACCGCCGACCGTCCCCAACTCAAAGGCACGCACGGGCAGGACAAGACCGCCAACCTGCAATTTCATCCTGAATATATCAAGGACAAATGCGTCTTGTTACTGGATGATCTCTTGACAACTGGCGAAGGATTCATACAGACACGCCGCAAATTGATCGAACATGGAGCGAAGTTTGTAATTGGTCTGTTCCTTGCCAAGACCATCGCTTTTGAGGACGAACAGGAATAATGACGGGCAAATAAGGTGGAGATAATACGATGATGTCCCATGATATGTGGTAGGGATATTCTTTGGGCGTTCCCGTAAACGGTCGGGCTTTCCGTTACAAGTCCTCGCTTATGCTGTGGGCTTTCCCCTGCAATCCCTAACGTAAAAGGCTGGCAAAACTCTCCCGTGAAACCGCTTGCGCAAGCATAGCCTGTAACGGATCTCCGGAAATGGCGATATACCGATAACTATCAATATGGCTTTGACCTTATTCTGCATGAAGCCGGAAGTATTTTCTTTCGGTATGCCTTATATAATTTCCCTCTTCGTCCAGATACACATCCAATCTCCAGAAATCAATATCTTCTTTCATTAATAAAATATTATGATTTTTAGTAAAGAAGGCTATCTCGTCTTTTCCATCCCAGTTCCAAATATGCGGCAACCTATATTGTGAAATATGATTTTTTATATACAATTTGTCAATACTTCCGCTAAACGTGGATACTTTCCCCAAGTATTTACTTTCTTGTGGAGTATGAAAAATGATAGTTGGTCGAAATTCCTGATACACCCAGACCGACAATGCGATGAATACCACAATAGATATTTTCTTGTATCTTTTTATTAATGCAAACATATATGTCTATCTATTTCAAGTGTCGTTGATTATTGCCGTGCCAATCTTCCCACTCCCCTCTATATACATCAAGAAGTTCACCTGTTTGCCCGTCATACAGCCGCCCAGCCATATTACAGTTATCGTTGGAATCAATCGTATCTTTTATATCTACATACCAGCCCCATCTTTTATATGGAACTGAATCTGTATCAAAATAGTCTTTCCCATAATAGTATATGGAGATATTATGGAACAAATCTATATTTTCTTTTTTCAACTTGTCAATTAATTGATGAATAGAATAAGTGGGGTAAATGTAACCTTCCTTATCGGAATGAATAATATAGAAATCACATACATTCCCTTCTTTATCATAATATACCCAATAAGGGGATATGTTCTCCCAATTAATAAATCTTTGATGCCAATCGAGCAGTTTACCGTCCTTTCCATCGTACGACATAACATCTATAATAGGGTTATCGGAATACTCTATAAAATAATCATAGTCATGTTTATAATCCAACTCTATAAAGTGGCGTTCCCCGTTGGGATATACTGTATCAACCGCAAAGCCATTCCCATATTTATGAAAGAACAATGTGTCAAACTCTCTTGGGGGAAAAGTTAATCTACTTAAACTGTCACAAATATGATTATATTGCTTCCTTTGCTTATTTACACAACCAACAAGTGAGAAAAGCAATAGCAATAGAGTGAATATTTTCATGAATTTATCTGTTTTAAAGTATGTCACATTGTTTAATTTTTCCATATACTTTCCGATAACTTCAAATATACGTATTTAGCCTTTAATTTCAAACACTTGCCTTTAAATTTCACCTGCATAACATTCTTTATTCTTCCATCTACTCCCACCCACCCGTCAGCGGTATAGGTCTGTTCCAGCTTCCCGTACACCTTCAAGCACTCCGGCAAGCTCCATGCCCGAAAGTGTACGCTAAGCCGGAAAGGACAAACGGAACACATTCGCCCATGCTGTCACTCGGAGCTTCGCCTACGTGCGAAACTTTCCGTGCGCCATCCCGTTCAAATAAGTTCCTTGCTGTTTGTCCCGGCATCCCCTTATTGTTTTACCCGTTTTTTCAACCGTTATTTTCTTCTTAGGCTTTGCCATCACTGAAAGGATAATCCTTTGTCTGCGGAACTTTCCGCCCGTTTCCGCCACTTCCATCGCACGGCCATCCGCAAAAGCCGGATAGCTGATTGCTCTGTCCGTTTACCGTAAACCGGACGAAAAGAACCTCGCCAACCCGCACAACCCATTGCCACGCAAGCACCCTTCTTTCTAACCCGATAAATCGGCAAAAGAAGAATACTTGCGTGTCAAAGAGTTGTCTTTCCACCCCGCATTACCAACCCATTTTTCTTTTCCTTTCCCGGAAACGGAACTTTCCGGCTTTCATAATAGCACTTTCCCGGCTTGTACCGATAAGTAATCTATCACTCATTCAATTTACTGAAGGGTTGAATTTTTCCCCTTAGGGCTGATTGGGAAAACATTGACGAAGGTAGGCGGGGGCGAAAGCAAATCCGCAAAAAATGCCAAATCTCCACCCTGCGGGTAGTATTTACCATTTTTTCAGATAATTGCAATTCCCCCTTTCCGCTCTTGATTATTGTCAATGTTCTTCCCAATCAGCCAAAGGGAAAAAATTTGGTTGGGGCGGCAAGCGATGATAACAAAAACAAGTAGTAACAATTTTAAAGCGTAAAGTTATGGCAACGACAACGAACAACACCATCGAGAAAATTTCTCCCGTGTTCACCGATTTACTTATCAAGAAAATCGAAAGTCTGAAAAGCGACTGGCAAAAACCGTGGATAACGAGCCTTAAACACGGTTTCCCCCGCAACCTAAGAGGAACGGTTTACAATGGCGGTAACATCTTAATGCTGCTGTTTTACACCGAGTTTATGAAATTCACTTTGCCCGTATTCCTTACATTCAACCAAGCCAAAGCCGAAGAAGTGAGCATAAACAAGGGCGCACGCTCGTTCCCCGTTTACTATTGGTTCAAGTTCGTGGTACACAAGGAAAGTAACAAGTCCATCCCTTACGAGGAATATTGCAAGCTATCCAAAGCGGAAAAGGACGAATACAAGGTAATACCCCAAATGAAATATTATAATGTGTTCAACCTCGACCAAACCAATTTTGCGGAGAAGTACCCCGAACGTTTCGCCAAGATGCAACAGGGCGAACAACCCGAAAACCATTCGGACGGTATCGAGTGCGGAATGTTGGACGAGTTGATATATATGCAAAATTGGTATTGCCCCATCAAAGTAAAGTATTCCGATAGTGCTTTCTATGTACCCGCAACCGATTATATCGTTTGCCCCGAAAAAGAGCAGTTCCCGCAGGGAGCGGAATTTTACGGAACACTTTTGCACGAAATGGCACACAGCACAGGCAACCCCCAACGCCTAAACCGCACGTTCGGCAGCTTTTTCGGTGACGAGTTGTACGCCCGTGAGGAACTTGTTGCGGAACTGACATCCGCCCTTTGCGGTGCTTTCTTCGGTATCGCCACCATACCGCAGGACAACAACGCAGCCTATCTGAAACACTGGCTCACCAAGCTAAAGCAAGAACCCGCCTTTCTGATTGATATATTGGGCGATGTGAACAAGGCTGCAAAGATGATAACGGAAAGGGTGACAGAACCGATAAACGAACCCGTTGCAGCCTAACGGAAAACAGAAACAAGAGTATTAACAAAAGGGTGGAGCAATCCACCCGCAAAAAACATAAGAAGATGAATAATTATATTTATTTGACAGCGGAAGAATTTCAAAATTCAAAGTCTTGTATTGACAGAGCGGAAAACGCCCCTAAAGATGTGGAACAGATACAGCCGTTTTGCAGGGAGATACAAAAATTCATACCCGAAGCAACCGTTTACTATTACGTGCAATGTTCCAATGACACATATAAAATCTATTCTACCGTGTTTGTCGGTTTTATCCGCAACGGTGTGACATTCATTCTAAGAAAGATATATAATGATAACAAATACTATTTAGACGTGATAACTTCCATGTTCAAGGAAGCCGAAGACAGTATTTTGTATCGGGTGAAACAGGACTACCCCGAACCCAACAGAATAGGCGTGTTCACCAAACGGAAGTTAGAGGACTGGATAACACGAGGTTTGAACATTTACAAGGAACTGGAAGCGGAAAACGAAGTTATCCAAAGGATGAAAGCCGAATACTTCGCACTTCTGAAAGGTGAAAAAATCCAGTGGAAAGATACGGTACGGCACACGGAAGGGACAATCAGAAGGAACGGTTTTATTTTCTCGTTCTCCATACACGGGCGAAATATCCGTGAAGAAATAAAACTGTGTGTTCCAAACGGTAAAAGCGATTACACCACATTTACCAAACTGGCGGACAACCGTCTTTCACTGGCAACAAGATAGTACTAACAAAGGGCGGAGCAATCCGCCCGCAACACCCGATAAAATGAAAACGATACTCATATACAAACTGATATACCGCCTAATCCTTTGGTCTGTGGTGATTTACTTTTTCACCACCACCGCAGGGCAGTTTTTCGCCTTATTCTTTGCCGTACTCCTGTTTTACTTTGTGGCACGGTTTGTTCTCGCCCTTGTTTGGCGGTTGTTTGTGGGTATCGTTTTTGTGCTGATAATCATTCTTTTAATCTTTTAAAATATACCAATATGGAAACAAAGACATTCATCAATAACGGAGCAGCCGAAACCAAACTTTTCGGAGAAGAAACATATATACAATGCTGTTTGGGAGCATTTCGGGGCGAAATCTATTTCGATTACAAGTACCGCCACACCAACGGGCAGGAGTTTACAACCCTACGCAGGACGTTGGTACAATGCCGTGCCGAGCGTGATTTTTGGCTAAGGGAAAAGACCGTTTCTTTTTCGGGACACCGAGCCGAGAGAATGACAAGGAACAGCCCCGACACACAAAAACGGCTGACAGATATAGGCTTCGACCTTATCGCAGCCGAGGAAGTTCTGAACGCAAAAAAGACGTTTCCTTACATTCAGCTAAAATGTGTACTTCCGTTCAAAGGACAGGCAGACCGATACACCCAAGCCGACAAACAACGTTATAACGCTATTTTAGCCCAAGCGGACGAGGTGATACTATTACAGGATGAATATTCAGACCGTTGTTTCTTGCGACGTAACAACTACCTGTTGGATAATTCCGCTTATCTCGTAGTCTTTTACGACAGCACCCCAACGGGCGGAACTGCCTACACGTTACGCCATGCGATAGAAAGAAAGATACAATTTCAAAACGTATGCTATAACCGCAAATAAGGCAAGGGCGGAGCAGTCCGCCCGCTACTTTCTTTCGGTGAGCCGAAGCGGTGAAAGAAAGATAGCAAAGATTATGGAAAGCTGGATATTATGTAAAGGAGTTATAGTATATCACTTGCAACTTCCTGTTAAGCAAATATTAAACAGAAAAACCATTCTGTTTTTCTTTGCATAATATATAGCTTGTATTTTTGAATTAAGGAAATATTTCCCCTGATTTTAAAATATGAGCTATATGGAAAAAAAGAAAGTACCTTTCAATTCATTAGTAACTGAAGCAACTCAGTTAATTCATCGTCTCTGTGTAACTGACTGTTACATAAAACAGATTTTGTCATTGTGGCAAAAAGTTGAAGTATTTATGCAAGAAAGAAATCTTTGTGAATACACAGAGGAAGTTCAACAGCAATTCTTAAGCACTCAAAACAAAGCTGTTTGCAAGAAGGCTTATATGATTAAGTACCTTTTAGAATTTAAGGAAACAAGATATTTTAGATTGTTAGCCAAAACACCAAGACTTCCTTTGAGTGGTGAATTTGAAGATTTAGTATTGGATTTTTCCGCTTTTAGATTATCCCATAATATAACAGAAAAAGAAGTAAAGAAGCAGAAAGTGTATCTCGTTATATTTGGGCATTTCCTGAGACACAAGGGAATCAAAGATTTGCAAACTATTCAACCAGCAACCTTTGTTGATTTTGTCAAATATATATCTTCATTTCCAATAAATTTAAAAACAAAAATATGTTCCATCATAAAAGCTTTTTTTCGATTTCTGCTAAACAACGGAATAATCAAAATAGACTATTCCTATATTCTCCCCAAATTCAATCTTGTTAAACAACCCCGTTTGCCGTCTGTATATTCTCCAACAGAAATTGAATTGATTGCCACACAAATAGATAGAGGAAGTCCTATTGGAAAGAGAAACTATGCGATGTTTTTACTTGCATTTCGGTTAGGCTTGAGAGATTCCGATATATGCCAGTTGAAGAAAGAGAATTTATTATGGGAAGAAGAAAAGATTGTGTTCTGTCAGAAGAAAACAGGAGTGAAAGTTGAGCTACCGTTATTACCTGATATAGGTAATGCGATTATAGATTACTATAAATATGCGCGTCCAAAAGCAAACAGTCCTTTCGTGTTTTTGAAACAGAATGCGCCGCATGAGGAATTTAAACAAGGGTGCTTACATAACTTTATTCCCCAATATATTGCGAAAGCTGGTTTTTGTAAATGCGAACGTCGCAGCGGACCACATGCCCTTAGACACAGCTTGGCTACCAACTTATTAGAGAAAGAAGTTCCATTACCAGTTATTTCTGGAATATTGGGGCATACAAGCTCTACATCAACCATGTACTATTTAAGAGTAGACAGAAAAAGCCTTTCTCATTGTGCACTGGAAGTTCCTACTGTGTCACCGTTAGTATATGAAAGGAAAATTTATGGGTAGATTTAAAAGCATATATTCATCTTGTATTGTAGATTTTATTGAATATAAAAAGATGCAAGGATATAAATTAAAGGGTGTGGAATATTGCTTCATGCCGTTTGATAAATTGTGTATTGAGAGATGTGAAAGCGCACTGGGTATCACACAAGAACTGGCTGATGTATACTGCCAGTTTAGAGAAAATGAAAGTAGTAAGACAAGATACTATAGAATTAATTTTTTCATCTCATTTGCCAAATATTTAAATAATATTGGTATCTGTTCTTATGTTCCAAACCCTGTAAAAATAGAAAGTGTTTTTATCCCTTATATTTTCACTAAAGAAGAAATTGCTTTTATTTTTATTGCATGTGACAATTTGGTTGAGGTTAAACATCCTGCACCATCTGCGATAAATATGATACCAGCCTTGTTTCGTCTACTATATGGAACAGGTCTGCGAATCAGTGAGGCTTTGGCTCTGAAGGACAAGGATGTGAATACTGATGAACATTACATTGTCGTGCGTAACACAAAAAATGGAAAAGAGCGTATGTTGCCCATAACAGAGAGCTTGTCTATTGTTTGCGCTCAATATAGAAAATACAGGAATTTACACCTGTATGATTATACGCAATCAGGATACTTCTTTTTGAAAGGTAACAATTGCCCTTGTAACTATATCATTGCATACAAATGGTTCAGGAGGATATTAGAAAAAGCGGGCATCTCCCATGGAGGACGAAATGTCGGTCCAAGACTTCACGATTTACGTCACACGTTCAGTGTTCATAGTCTTGTGGGTATGGCAGAGAAAGACATGGACTTATATTACTCATTACCTATATTATCTACTTATCTTGGTCATCAAACGCTGGAAGCTACAGAACAATACATAAGGCTTACAACCGAAATGTACCCTGATATATTAAAAGATGTTCATAATATCAGTGGACATATTTTTCCTAATTCAAACAATGTGACAGAATGAAAACAACAGACTTTTCAAAAGCAATAGTAGAATATTTATCGCAATATTTGCCCGGAGAAAAAGGTGTCAGTAGTAACACTATTCAAGCTTATAAGCAAACTTTTTGTCTTTTACTCCAATTTTTCTACCTGAAAAAGAGAATAAAGGCAGAAAAAATAGAATTGAAAGATATTAATATAGAAAACATTAAATCCTTTTTAAACTGGTTACAACAAGAAAGGAAGTGTTCAAATCAAACTCGTAATGCTCGTTTGGCAGCAATACGTTCTTTCCTGCAATTTATTCAATATCGGCATATCGAGTTTATCGGAGAGGTTCAAAGAGTTTTTTCAATTCCATTTAAGAAAAATGAAACTCCCAATTTTGGTTATCTATCATTGGATGCGTTAAAATTATTGTTTCAACAGCCCAATATGAATACGCCAAGAGGGCGAAGAGACTTAGCTATGCTGGCTTTGATGTATGATAGCGGAGCAAGGGTACAAGAAATTATAGACCTGACACCAAATGCGGTTCGTTTGGAACATCCTTGTACCATTGTATTGACAGGAAAAGGGAGGAAGAAAAGAATTGTTCCATTGCTGGATGAACAAATGTCTTTATTAAAAATGTATATGGAAGAAAAGCATTTGATGGAATCTCATGCCAATATGTATCCGCTATTTTCAAATAATGAGCATAAAAAATTGACAAGAGCAGGTGTATCATACATCCTTCAAAAATATGCAACTATGGCATGGAAAATTAAACCAAATTTGATAATGGAACGAGTGACACCACATCATCTAAGACACTCAAAAGCAATGCATTTGTTGCAAAGTGGAACAAATCTTATATACATAAGGGATTTGCTCGGGCATGTATCCGTCAGAACGACAGAAATCTATGCAAGGGCTGATTCAAAACAGAAAAGGGAAGCTTTAGAAAAGGCTTATTCAAACATTATGCCCTCGCAGAGCAACAAACCATTGTGGAAAGAAAACTCTGATTTATTGGAGTGGTTAAAACAATTATAGTTTGCCAACCATAGTATTATTATGGAAAGCAAAATGAATATTATATACTGATTATTAAAATATTAAACATCTATCTTTACATAATATCCAGCTTTCCATAATCTTTGTTATGTAAAGCTTTACATAACAAAGAAACCACCTTTTCAACCGGATTTTTTCACTACTTTCTTCCGTGAGCTGTGGCGGAAAAGTAAAGTAGCAAAGAACCACTGTAACGACCATAATTCTTCCAAAGATACCCCGCCATTTAATTCCCTTTCTGTCTCTTCAAAGAATCATTCTTTTCCTGAATATACTCCTCGCACAAGGGCAACAACATATTTGCTTGTACACATCCTAATTCGCTGCTCTTCATCCAGTCCTCACAAGCTCCCTTTTTATCTCCCGTTCGCTTGCGAGCCAATCCACGACCGTAATATAGTCTGTAATCCTCTGGGAAATACTTAATGCCCTCACCGTAGGCTTCTGCCGATTCTTTGAAACGTTCTAAGTCATATAAGGCACGTCCCAGATTATTGTATATATCGGAATCCGGTTCACAATACTTGATAGCTAAGCGGTAATCAGAAAGTTCACCCTCATAATCACCCATTTCATATTTGAGTATGCCTCGATTGAAATAAGCTTTTAAGTATTTAGGATTTATATTTAATGTCTTATTATAATCAGCTAACTCTCCCTGTTGATCTCCAATTGCAGATTTCACAAGCCCCCTATTATAATACGCTGTATCATATAAAGCATCTACCTTTATTGCTCGCGTATAATCTTCTATTGCTCCAAGTTTATCTCCCATATCATCTTTGAGATTTCCACGCACCTTATACTCATATTTACTCAATGGTATGGAGTCTAATTGGATGTTAGATTCATTGATATTAGATGTATTGTTTTGTTTTGACGACTGCTGTGTCCCAAAACAACCTGTACATAATGTTATTATTAGTGTCATAAATATCTTTAACATTGTATTTTTTAGGCTTTTGTTTTTCTTATAGTTCTCGGGAACGGTTTAATTCTCCCCTCATTAATCGCCTCTTCAAGTTCTTCGACAATTGCTATTCATTATTAAAATAAGATATGTCATTAATATAACTCCATTAGTTCATTACTGTCTTTAGGCATATAAAGAGCAATGAACATAAATGCAGAAACAGTACGCATATTAGGGGAGAGTTTCTTTTGCTCTTCCGTATCATAAAAATTAGCTCGTAGAACATCATCCAATTCCACTTTACGCCGCAGATAGACCAGTTTCCCATTTCCGCAAACAACCATCTCATAATTTTCGATAGGTAACGCAATCCAATCTATAGGATTACACAGGAAACGGAATAGATCATCTGAATCAATATACACTTTTCGTAAAGCGTCTTCACCCAAATAGCTCATATCGGCTAATACCCACGTAGTGGAAAGGCGCATCTTGTGATATTCATAATATTTTCCATCAATCATCATTTGGCGTACTTTGTTATAATAAGCCAAAACCTTCTTTTCTAAGTTCGGCACTTTCCGCAGGTCTTTCGCCTCGGCAAGAATCTTTTTGTGGTCGAAAGGAAGCGTTGCATTAAAACTTATCGAATCGACATATACAGGTACTTTCTTTGTTCCGATATCTTCGGGGGTGTCTAATTCCACCAACGTTTCGGGCATACCTACCAACTTTTCCTTATACTGAACGACCTTAATATTTACACTGGCATTTTTGGTAACTTCTGTTTCGCCGATACAAGGATAAACTTGGACGCTGACGGTATGCTTTCCGCTTCCGAATAAAACGTCGTTGATGGGATATAGCATGGATTCACCTTCATTTTCTACAAAATGATAACCTATGGGTATATCATCCACCCTTATAAGTAGCCTGCATCCTGTTTTATTGATTTGCAAATAGTATGCAGGCTTTTCGGGGTAAGTCTCTACCATTTTCAATTCTTCTTTTATCAACTCTTCCAATTTTACTATTTCCTGTTTCATCTCTTTTTCTGTTTTTGTTTTCACTTGTGCATTGCCACAACTCGCAAATGCCATTATAGCCATAATTAAAAATGTTTTAATATTCATAATCCGGTATTTTATTATTTACTTTTCATTGATAGCACCAAAGTTACCCCGCCACCCCTAAACTCCCTTTTCGTTTCCCGTCCATTCTTTTTCGATAATCGACCATATTAGGATATTTAACGGCTTCATCCGGCATCTTTTGCCAAATATAAGATAAGATTTTCATAAAATACAGTATTTACTGTATTTTTCATTGTTACCCATACAAAAAAAGCATCCTTCGGGATGCTTTCTCACTATTTTATATTGTCGGCTCACATCCGCAATCCTCTTTTCCGTTCCTGCCGGATAACCGAGAAAGAAAAGTCCTGCTTCTCCTTGTCGAACTTCACCGTCTTGTCCTTCTGTACCCCGTCCGGCATTTCCATCCGGCGCACGTTCAGCGGCTTCCCGTTGTAGAAGTCCGCCATCTGTTGGTATGTGAACTTTTCCCCCGTCCGTGCTTCCATCATTTTGCAGAGCGAATACACGTTGCACCCGTTTTTCACGCTTTCCGGTATCAAATCCGGACGTTGGGCTGTTTCTTGGGGATAGAGTTTTGCTGCCAGCAGGCAGATTTCCGGCGAACGCTCCGTTTTCGGAAGCAGGGCGAATGACATCCAGCTATGTTCCGCACATTTCCGGTACAACCCTTCTGTTTTCAATTCCGCACGTACCTTTTCGCCCGCAAGGGCTTCCGTACCTGCTTCCTTTACCGCCTTTTCAGCCCGTTCCACGGTTTGCAGATGGGCAGGCAGCACACCTAAACACCGTCCGTCCTGTTCGATGACATAGTCCGCTATCCGGCTGTCGATAACTCCCGGTGCAAGGGCACTCAATACTTCCGGCAGTTCAACATCGCCGCACCCGTTATTCGCCCTGATATATTCCAGACAAATATCCGGGAACGGTACATAGTGCAACAGTTCCAAGTTTTCATAAGCCAAATCTGCACTGCTATCAAGTGCAAGACGGCACATCTCCGGCGTTTTCACCTCTTCCGGCACGTGTGCCAGTTCCCAGCCGTCTTGACGGACGGCAGCCATGCACTTCTCACTCGTGCGTTCAAACCGGCACAATCTTTCCAGAGAATAATCCCCGTTCTCCGTTTCGTCCCGATACCTTCCCGTTCTATGGCTATATTCCCGAACTATTTCACTCAACCTGCGGATAGGAAGCTCTGTTTTTGAACTGATACCCAGCGGTATCAGTTCTTCATCACTTTTCAGCAACATATTGCCGTTGTGTATCGTCCCGTGCCAAACCAGCCAAAGTGGAGTTACGGACAAGGCTTGCGGAGTAAACCGTTGAAAGTCCTGCTTTTCCCCGTCTGTAAATCCCATCCGCTTAAATTCCTCTTTCGCCTGTTCGCACCCCATATCTATATCAAGAAGATACACCCCCGGAACTGTATTGTCTTTCATTGTTTACCTTTTTAGTCATTCTTCCGAATTGTCATTATTAAAACTTAGCTCCAGTTCGACGGTTTGCCCGTCTGAATCTTCCACCCACACCTTCAAACTGCTCTGTTCGTCCGACTGCGAAGTAAAGTACAGCCGGAACGTTTCTTTCTCCAGCGGGTAACGGTCATTCGGCAACAGTACCGTTCCATCATCCAGTTTAAGCGTGCCTTTCCCGTCATACAGGAACCAGCGTATCGTGTACTCCGTATCTTCCCAACGTCCATCCCGTTTGAGTTCACAACGGATTTCCGCCGTTTCGTTCACCTTCAGTTTTTTCGGAACAGGCATCGTCTCCACCGTGAACGGGTATCTCGTCTGAATATCCAACTGGCTATTACAGGCAGACACAAGCACGAGGGCGGCCACTATGTAGTAGCCCACGAGCATTTGATAAATTATCTTCTTCATATACATTATTATATTATAATAGTTATCGAATCATAAACCGGACACCCACACCGACCTGCGAGTGGAATTTTCCGCAATCACCCCCGAACAGCATCCTTTGCCGTCCGTTTACCAGCAAGACAATCCTGTCCGTCAGGTATGCGGACAATTCCAGCGTCAGCGCACCCCCGTAAATGAAATTATCCCCGTCCGTCAGCCGTGAACCGTCCGGCATCATCTGTTCGCCCCAGTTCACCGTTTCATACCCGGCAAGGGCGGACAATCCCAGTGCCGCAAAAAACGTCTTCTTCCTATCCGAAAGGAAGTTCAGGTAATACCCGCCTTCCCCCGTGAACTGGCTGACCGGATAAAGGCTGCCCCGGTAGTCATACCGTTTTTCCAGATACTCCGCACCGACCACCCAATGGTGGGCGTTCCTCGTGTAAGTGCTTACCGCTATCCCGGCATGGTAGCCGAAACCGTTGCCGTTTTTCCAGCGCATATCGTCCGAAAGTCCGCCCATGAACTGTATTCCCCTCATTCCCGGCAGGCATCTCTGGGCGTGTGCCTGGTTAAAATGCAGGCACACCCCGAAGAGCATGATAATCAACAATACCCTTTTCATCATTTACTTTATTTTTAGTTCGTTAATCACTTTTGCCGCCACAAGGTCGGCGTTCTCCACCCGTATCGTCTGATGCCTGCCGCCGTTCTTCTCGAACAGTTCGATAACCAGAATCTTGTCGTCCGGTATAGTGAACTGCGGAACGACGTACACCGTGCGCACATTGCTTTTCCCGTTTGTTACCAGCACCTCGTTATAGCTGCGTACCGGATCGAGTACCCGTTCCTGAATGGCGGTACGCTTCGGCACTTTCTTATCCACAATCTTAAACTTGATAAAGTCCGTGTTGAAAGCCACGTTCGACCTGTTCCTCGTTTCCGTATGGAAATAGAACAGCCCGTTATGCGAGTGGATGGATTTCAAAAGAAACTGCACCCCGAAACGTTTGCAACCCAGATGCTTGATTTCCCGCTTGTCCGCCTTATAGATGCTCTGCATAATCAGCTTCACCAGCAGCGGGCTTTCGCTGCCCAGTTCACGGAAATAAATATTCATGCGGGTATGCGAAAAGTCCGTTGTGTCCTCATTCTCCAAAAAGTCTTTCATCTCGATGTTCAACATTTCCGGCTCATGTGCATACTTCGCATTGAAACTGTAAAAACTTCCGTCCTCACAGATAACGGAAAAATTCGTTTCCCCCGGAAACCCTTCGGTCGTAGCCTTCACCCGGATCACGTTCTCCGCCCCGTCCGCTTTTCCGGCAATAATCCAGTTACTACCCAAGTCCACATACTTCACCGCCGACGGGAAAATAATATGCACCGTCTTGGCAAACGTCACCTGTACCCCGAACGGAGTAACCATCTGCCGATAGGGTAACTTTTGCGTGATCCCTTGATACAGGTCATTTCCGGCAACCGTCCGTACCGTGTCATTCACTTGTGCGTTCACGCACATTACTGCGCCCATAACGAGGGCAACCAATCCCAAAATCTTTTTCATTGTCTTTTCTTTTTAATCATTGTTATTTTCACATACCAAGCCTGCAAAGCATCCAATCCGCATGGCATCCCGACCTCATTTTCGCAGCGTGAAGCGAACGACCGTAGTGTAGCGTCAAAAAGAAAAAGCTGTTTGAGCGTAGCGAGTTCTTTTTCTTTAGCGAAACGCAGGAAGAGAGTAGCGTAGAAAATGCAGTCTTGATTTTTTCTTTTTGGTATCTTTTTCTTTTGTATCAAGACAAAAGAAAAAGTACTACTCTTTGGCATAAAGCATCAATTCATACCCCGCTTTCAGATGCACCTTCACCGTCCGGAACTTCTTGGCAAGATACTGGCTGCCGCCCTGCATCACGCCCCTTGTCAAGTCCATAGCAATCTGCTGCCCGGCACTCTGCGCGAACGAAATACTTGTCCCCAGTCCGCCGCCTATATTCGCAAGGGCTTCCTTTGCCGCTTCCTGTTCCAGCGACGAAGGAACGGACAAGCCTTTCTGCCCGTCACTGTCATACACCGCCAGTTCCACGGGCAACAAATTACCCCGGTATTCGATGGACGACACCACAATATCCAGCCGCTCCCCCTGTACCTTTCCCGTACCCGAAACAAGGGTATTCTGCGGAATCACAAGGCTTCCCGCTTGCAACGGTTCGAGTAGCCGGAGCTTCACCGTCTGTCCGTCCATAATCGTCTGGTCTTGGTGGATGCACGCCCGTATGGTATTCTTTCCCATAGCGTACCCGCTGCCGACCGCCGTATTGAACCCGTAGTTTCTCGGCTGGCTGTACGCCCGCATGAACTCCGCATCGCTCATCGGCTGTTGCAGCCCCGACACCGTTTGTTGCCGTGCCGCCTGTACCGCAATGGCGGGCTTTCCCGTCCCTTGTCCGGTATTCTGTCCGGTAACGGGTACTTGCACGATTGCGCCGCCATGTCCTGCCTGCCCGTTCTGTCCCATGTACTTGGCGGCAAGTTCGTAGCTCTTTTCCATCAGGGCGACCTGCTCGTCTATGCCGCCCGCCTGTCCCTGCTGCGCATCCAGCCGGGCGGTCAGTTCTTCCACCTGACGTTTCAGTTCTTCCTTTTCGGCATCCACCTTCGGCGTTTCATAGAACGTGCCGAGTTGTCGGTTGATGTCCCGGTAGGCAACCGTCGAAGAGTTCACGCCCTTTCCACGTGACGAACCCGAATAATCCCTGAACGGCTCCCGTTCCGGCTCACTGTCCGGCAGTTCCATTTCCACCTCGTCCGTCCCGTTATCAGCCGCAAAAGCGAAATCCTGCAACGAGCGTACCTTGTCCGCCTGTTTCTTTTCTACCTGCGCCTGCTCGTAGGCTTTCCGCTTGTCGCCGATAATCCCGTCATTCTCCGGCAGCGGAATATCAGCGTTGAACGCCCCGACCGTTTCCCCGCCTTCGTCCTTCTTGTCCGAAGGTGCGAAGATCAGCCACATACTACCCAAAAACAGCAACCCCATCAACGGGTACACCAACAGCTTTTTCCGCTGCTGCATCTGTTTCGGCGTCAGTTCTCTGGCGGCTTTCTTGTCCTTTCCGCCGCCTTTTTTCCCTTTGTCCCCTTTCCCCGTGTCCGGGGCTGCGGCATCCGTCACCGTTACGTGCTGCGTTACCGTTTCTTTTTCCTGATTCTGTTCTTCCATGATTTACTGGTTGTTAAAAGGATTGATTATACTGTCATTCTTTAGCCGGATTTGGTCGATATGCTCTATCCCCAGTTCCCGACCGTCACTTTTTCCGATGTTGTAGATGGCTGCCACTGTCATGTACACCGACAACCCGCCGAACACCACGAACATCACAAGGATAACCACCACCCGCTGATCCGGCGTGATACGCCCGCACAGGCGGCGGAGCTTTACGTCCGCCCAGTCCTGTATTTCAGCAATGACCTTCGCCATAAATTTTCCGACCATGCCGTTAGCGTTTGATGGTTTGCAAGTCCTTGTTTTCGGTAATCTCGAAGCCCTCGATGATGAACCCCTGCGGGTTGTTGTCACTCCTTACGGCATCCAACAACCGGCAGCGGGTGACAAGGCTTCTTTCCGTCACCGAGCTTTCACGGAGGATGATCTGTCGGGCGAACGTCCGCACGTTGTACGGGTACTTGTCAAAGTCGCATCGCACGCTGTCAATCTGTACCATCTGGTTGATGTTCCCGCTGATCACCCGGTTATAGTACCCCTTTTCCGAGAGGTCTTTGTAGTAGTTAAATGCGCTCTTGTCCGCCAGCATCAGCGAGCGTTTGATATTGCCCTCGATAGCCGACTTGTCCGGCGAGAGCGTGAAAAACAGCTCGTGAAACCTGCGCACGTGTTCCCGTGCTTCCACCGGGCGGTTCTGCTGAACGTCCTGCGAGAGTGCCAGCATCAGCGACTTCCCGTTATCCAGCACATAAATCTTCTGCCGTTGCGCTTCGGCAAAGCTGTACGACTTCCAGAGCGCAAAGCCCGTCACCACCGCACACAGGCAGATGAACACCAGCGCAAACAAACGTATCTGCCTGAAACTCGTTTCGATATTCTTCAAACTTTTAAATTCCATTTCTTTTCTTGATTTTTTAGTTACTTGATAAGTTTTCCGGCAACATTCCCCACGGCAGCACCCGCCCCGGCAGCGGCAACATTCCCCGCTTTGGCGGCAGTCGTGTTCATCGCACGGTTCGCACCGCTTACGCCGCCCGCCATGATGATCCAGTTCGCAACGGTCGGTATCGTGAAGTACCCGAATATCCCGATAATCAGGAATACCATGTACACCGTATTGCTGCTGTCCGGTATAAAGGTGGGATCACTCATCGCCTCTATATCCTTGGTGAGCATCAACACCTGAATCCTTGCCAGCACCGAACTGAACAGGTCGCTCACGGGCAGCCACATATAGACGGAGATATACCGGGTGATCCACTGCGTCAGGGTACTTTGGAATCCATCATAGACGCTTATCGCAAAGGCGATAGGCCCTAAGATGGAGAGGACGATCAGAAAGAACGTCCGTATCGTGTCTATCACCAGCCCGGCGGACTGGAACAGCAGTTCCAAGAGTTCCTGAAACCACCTGCGTATGTTCTGTTTCATCCGGTACTCCGCCCGGTCTATGTACATCCCGCCCATCGTAATCAGGTCGCCCGCCGACCATCCGAGTTCATCCAGTTTCTTGTCGAACTCTTCCTTATCCACGAGATACGCCGTTTCCGGATTCCGCTTGTTCGCCTCATATTCCAGCTTGTCCTTCTGTTCCCGGTACTTGTTCATGTCGAAGGTCTGCGTTTCCAGCATCCCGTGGCAGCCTTTCACCACGGGAGAGAGAACCGTGTTGATCGTACCCAGCACGAAGGTCGGGAAGAACAGGATGCACAACCCGACGGCAAAGGGGCGGAGCAGCGGGTACACGTCGATAGGTTCGGCACGGGCAAGGGCTTGCCACACTTTGGCGGCAACATAGAACAGCGCACCCAACCCGGCTATCCCTTTGGCTACGCCCGTCAAATTCGAGCATAGCGGCATCATTTCCTGATATAGCGTGTGCAATATCTGATGCAGGTTCTCAAAGTCTATTGATAATAACATCATCTTACCTTATTATATATATATGTATAGGAATCCGTTCTCACCAATAGCGTTCGTCCGCCGAGCCGTACAACGCCATCACCCGGTCGGTATCGTTCTTCTTTTTCGCCCGCAGGTAACTTACCGAGATATTCTTGTTCGTGTAGTACTGCACCAGATTACGGTATTCCAGTAACCGCTTATAGCTCTGGTCGATGATTGCCAGCCGTTCCGCATCCGATAGCGACATTCCGGTGATATTCACCACATTTTTCAAGTCCTGCAATACGTCCGCACTCTCGCTTAACAACTTTGCGTACCCGAACGAGATAGTACTCAATTCATCCGGCGTATAGTTCGGATCGCCTAACATCTTCTGGTAGTTCCGCACATAGATTTCTGAAATATCCGCCACCATCTCGATGCTTTTCTTTACCTTCACGCCGCCCTTTATCACATCGTGTACGTCCTTTAGCGCATCATAGTAACGCTTTCCTTGTTCAAATATCTTTGTCGTTTCCTTGAATCCGTCCAGCGTATTCTTCGCCGTTGTAGAGGTCTGCGCAATCTGTTTAACGGTATTGATAATCCCTTGCGCCAAGTTCCCCGGATCGCTCACGACCCACTGTGCGTTAGCCGTACCCGCTGCCAGCAGGCACGCCAACCCCATGACTATTGCTTTTATCTGTTTCATACTCTTACTTGTTTAATTGATGGTTACTCCGTTTATATTCCCCGCCGGGCGACAGGTGTATGCGGTCTTTCTCCTTATCGTAGGTCAGCATCACCGCCAGCCCCGTTTCGATAAAGAGGTAGCCGTCCGTTTCCCGTATCAGATACGTTTCCGTCCGGGTATTTCCCGCATGGCTTTTCTTTATCACCGTTACCCGGTATTGCCCGTTCTCTTCCGAAAGGGTAAAGGGCGGTTTACTGCCCGTACTTACCCAGTCGCCCCGCATCCTTTCCAGTTGTCCGGTGTTCGTCTCCTTGCAGGAAATGACGAACGCCAATGCTACCGTCACCGCCGACAGCAGCAGGATTAAATTCAATCGTTTCATACTGATTTCGTTTTTTTAATTGATTATTCATTCATACAGCCAATCATACAGCCGTTTGTACGTTTAGCCGTTTAGTCATTCAGCCAGCCAAACGTTTAATCGTTTAGCCAACCGTCCGGCTGTTCAGCCGTTCAGCCGATTAGCCAGCCGCTTGATGGCAAGCTCCAAGTCGCCGCCCAGCTCTTCCGCAAGGTTGAACACTTCCGTTTTCTCGCTCTCTTCGGTGGTGTACGTCAGGTATTCGGCGGGCGAAACTTCCGTTGCATACACCGCCGACTGCACCCCGTTCAGTCCGATCCAGACCTCTTTGTATTTTCGTCCGGGATGGTTGGCAAGGTTGATGGATAGTATCTGCGCTTTCTCCTTCTCCGTCAGTCCGAGCATCGCCTGTATGCCGTCAAACTTGTTCATGTACTTTTTCTGGTCTAAGAGGATTTTGCAGTCCGAGTTATTGATGATACTTTCCTTCACCACGGGGGACGAGATAATATCATCGACTTCTTGCGTGACGACAATCGCCTCACCAAAGTACTTCCTGACCGTTTTGTACATGTATTTCAAATAGTTAGCCATATTCTCCGTAGTAAGAGCCTTCCACGCTTCTTCCACAATCAGGAGCTTGCGAATCCCTTTCAACCGCCGCATCTTATTGATAAAGGCTTCCATGATGATGATGACCACCACCGGAAAAAGTTCGGCATTATCCTTTATACTGTCAATTTCAAATACTATGAACCGTTTGTGCAGCAGGTCGATATTCTCACGGGAGTTCAGCAGGAAGTCGAACCGTCCACCCTTGTAATACTGCCGTAGCGTAGTCAGGAAGTTGTCAATATTGAAGTCTTCCCGGCTTACTTTGATGTCCCTTTTCTCCAGTTCCGCCCGGTAATCATTCAGCATATATTCGTAGAAGGTATCGAAGCAAGGAACGATGCCCCGGTCTTGCTGTATCTTCTTGATATAAGCCGATACCGCACTTCCCAACTCGCCGCTTTCCGTTTTCGTGATCTTGTCGTCCTCACTCTTCCAAAGGGTGAGCAACAGCGTTTTTATGCTGTCCTTTTTCTCCACGTTGAACTTGTAATCGTCTGTAAAGAAAGGATTGAAACTGATCGGCTTTTCTTCCGAATACGTGTAATAAATCCCGTCCGCCCCCTTTGTTTTCCGGTGTATCATTTCGCACAGACCTTGATACGAGTTACCCGTATCGACCAATACGATATGGCTGTTCTGTTCGTAATATTGCCTGACTAAATGGTTCATGAAGAACGATTTCCCGCTACCACTCGGCCCAAGTACGAACTTGTTGCGATTGGTAATCACTCCCTTCTTCATCGGCAAGTCCGAAATATCCAGATGCAGCGGTCTGCCCGTCACCCGATCCACCATCTTGATGCCGAAGGGCGAGAGCGAACTCTTGTAATTCGTTTCTTCCGTGAAGAAGCACAGGGCTTGCGGGATGAACGTGTAGAAACTTTCCTCGAAAGGAAAATCCCCCTCGTTCCCCGGTATGCCCGCCCAGAAAAGCGTAGGCACATCCGTAGTGTTATGCCTTGGCTTGCACTCCATAAGGGCAAGCTGGCTGCCCACGTCATTCTTGATGTGTTTCAGTTCTTCCCGATCGTCCGACCATGCCATCACGTTACAGTGGCAACGCACCGAAACCAGTCCCTTGCTGTGCGCTTCGTTCAGGTATTCCTCTATCCATTCCCGGTTGATCTGGTTCGAGCGGGAGTAACGGGATAGCGACTGCATATTCCTTGCGGTCTGCTCGAACCGTTTCAGGTTCTCCGCATGGTCGTCGATAAAGATGTACTGGTTGTAACAATGGTTACACGTCAGCAGCACGCCCACCGGGGCGGCGAACGACAAACGGCAATCGCTCCGGTCGGTGGATAACCGTTCATAGCGGCTGTCCGTACCCACGTTACCCGACAAGTCCTCTACGTCCGAAAGGGTATGCAGGCAAAGGAAGTCATCGCCTATCCGCATCTCTTCGGGATTCAGCGAAATATCCTTTAAAACAGTGGTATCATTTTGCGAGAGGGCGAAATACTTCTCCACGATACCCGCCGTCGTTTCCGTCCCGACAATCTCGTCCGTCCGCAGGCGGCGGAGCGTGATAAACCCGCTATCGTTCATGATCCGCTCGAACTGCCCGACCGCTTCGAGGAACTTCGTTACCGTTTCCTTGTCCTCAATCTCCTTTGGGATAATCTTGCCCTTGCACAGTGTGCTGAACGTGCTTTCCTGACGGCTACGCATCTTAGTGGTCTTGGTAAGGAACAGGTAGCAGAAGTGATTCAGGAACGGGCGTTCGTTAAAGTGCCTCTCAAAGCTCCGGCTTAGAAAACTAAGTTCGTCCTTGTCGATCTCCGGCTGGTACTTCTCTTCAATGAAGAAGTCCTGTTTATGCACGATGGAGAAGTCCGGCAATACCTTCACCGCCTTGTGCCATGCCGAATGTATCGCCTCGTACTCATTACTGGTAACGGTGAACAGTTCCGGCAACTCCACCTTGAAGGCTACCGTCACGTCCGCATCTTTTGACACGATGCAACCATTCTCTACTGCCAATAGCGGAAACTTGCTTTCCAGCGTTGCCGCTTTCATTACATTTCTCATTCTTTCTTGTTTTTGGTAAATAATCGGGGAATTTTCAGTCGGTTCAATACATACCTCGGATGCCGTTTCCGGGCGGCGGCTTTCATCAGCCCGTGCGTGCCGTACTTGGCATTGAGCCGGAACGTCAGCCATACCAGCAGCGTAGCCGCAGTCACGCCGAAGCCGATGCACACCCACTGGTTCACGCCCGCCATGTACAGGATAACGAACACCACGAACACGGCAAGCAACCCGGCGGCGAACACGAAAAGGTACTGGCTTTCCAAGCCCTTAAACTCCACGTTCCTGCCAATCCCCTTGTTAATTTCAAAGTTCATAACCTGCTTGTTTACAGGAAGAAAGAGCGCAGGATAGTAGCAGCGACAATCAAAAAGATACAAGCTCCGAACCAGCTTGCCGCCGTCTTCGACGTATCGGGATCACCGCTGCTGAACTTCCCGTACACCTTTACCCCACCAATCAATCCCACCACCGCACCGATGGCGTAAATCAATTTTGTTCCCGGATCGAAATACGAAGTCACCATTTGCGTGGCTTCCGTGATACCCGCTTGTCCGTTACCTTGCGCCATCGCACCAGCGGCAGCCATCACACAGGCTGCCATCAAAAAGAATCTCTTTTTCGTCATTGTCTTTTAAGATTAAATTAAACATTACTATTATTCATCAGTCGGGCGACACGCTGCCGTGCCCCTTCAAATTCATCCAGCATTTCGTCCCAAACGTCCGAACCCATCACGGCGGGCAGCACCTCACGGGCTTGCCTTTTCTCTTCCTCGTCCGCTTCGTCCGTAGTGATAACTTTGTGTACCATCTTCAAGTCCTCGAAAGTGTACCCGGTGGCAAAGTCGGGGTTGCTGTCGGGATAGTACGCCCCCAGTTCTTCTTCCTCTTCCAACTCTTCCGGCGTGGGTACATATCCCTCTTCTTCCGGCTCGTCCTCTTCCGGTTCTACTTCGATGTCGGAGTAGTCCGCATCCTCGTCCGCAGCGGTTTCTTCCGCCTGTTCCGTGCCGTTATCCGTAGCCGTTTCCGGGGTACTCTCCGGCGTTCCGGATGCGAAATTATCCGTTTTATCCGCTTGATTTTCAGTGTGTCCCCGCTTGTCTTCCGGCTCGTAGATTTGTCCGTTCCGGTAGGTGCTTTTGCCGATAACCGTGTACGGTTCGCCCGGCTTTTCCGCTTCTTCGTCCGGTTCGTCCGTCCTTTCTTCGGCATCCGTTTTTCCCAGCAGTCCGGCTATATCGGTACGGTAATATTTCCACAGTACACAGAGGTAGTACAGCAGCAGGACGGAGAGTATCAGTTTCAGTATCATGTTCCTTTCTCCTTTCCGCTTTAGAAGAGTTTTTCCATCTTTCCGGCGTATGCCGCTTCGATTTCTTCCCGGTACTGCTCGAAGTGTTGCGCCAGCACGTTGTCTATGTAGGCGGATAGCGACACCTTGCCGCCCGTCAGCATCATGGAGATTTTGGCGATCCGTTCGTGGTATTCACGCCGCACATACACGGGCTTCCCATAACGGGCGGGTATATCCATCCCTTTGAGGAAGGTCGTGTCGTAGTCCGCTGCCTGCTTCACCTTGCGCCGCTTTCCGTCAGCCGTTTTTCCATCCGGCACTTTCCCGTCAGTCATCTTCCCGGCAACCCTGTTTTCCATTGGCACGGCAGTTTCCCTATTCTCTGTTTCCTGTTCCGGTTCTTCCGCCTCTTGTCCTGTTTCTTCTGTTCCCGGTGCATCACCGTTGCCTTGCGGCTTTTCCGTTTCGCCCGCCATCATCCGCATAAGCAGTTCTTCGTCGATGGGCTTATCTGTTTGCTGTTTCTTCATAGCCTGATAGTTTGAGGATGGATATTATTTCATGTGCCAGTTCGGGGATTCCGCTGCCCGCAACCATCCGCTTGTCGGGTGCGAACAGCGTGGAACGGAACACCGTCCGGTTTTCCGCATCCAGTTCCTTGCGGAAGCGTTTCGTGTCAGGTATCTGTGTGGTGAGCATCGGCAGTCCCATTCCGGCGATTACTTTTTCATACCGTCCGTACAGTTCGCTCTTTTCCCGTTTATCCACCAGATTCCAGAAGAGGTAAAGCCCTTTCAGTCGGCTTGTTTCCTTACCTAACATCATCCGCTGCAACACGTCCAAGAAAGCGAGCGTGCTTTCCAGTACCGTTTGGTCGGCACTCACCGGAGCGAAGATGTAATCCATTTGCGCAATGGTGCGCAATATGCCCGACGAGTTCACCGTTCCGGGCAGGTCGAAGAACAGCAGGTCATAGTTTCCACTGCCCGCCAGTTCCGCCGCCATGTCCGGCGCACGTTCCACCCGGCACTTCTGCACCGGATAGGCGGCACGTCCCGGTTCACGCATCTGCTCGTATGCCATCCGTTTCAGGTACTCGTTTTCCAGTACCGCCCGGCTGTCCCGTTCCCGCATTTCGTAAAGGCTGTGTTGCGGAAAGTCGCAGTCGATCACCGCCAGCGGACACCCGCAGTTGTAGTGCAGGTAACTCGCCACCAGCACCGTGATAGCCGTTTTACCGCTACCGCCCTTTTGTGTGGCGAAAGCCACGTTCAAAGTCTGTTTATCCATATCGTCAATCAATTAGTTATTCATTCGGTTGCCTAAGCAATCGGTTATCTGTTCATTCAATCAATCAGCCAATCAGTCATTCAATCGGTCAGCCGTTTAGCTGTTTAGCCATTCATCCGGCTAACCGTTTAGCCGTTCGTCCGTCCGTTCGTTCATCCGGCAAAATCATCATCCGTCCGGCTGTACATTCAGTCAATCATCCACTCGTTTGAGCGTTCGTTCGTCCGTCCGGTTGAACAGCCGTTTTACCGCTTCCACGGCGCAAAGGAATATCAAAATATCGGTAGATTATCCACCTGATTATCAGTGTGTCGCACCTTGTCTTTCCACCCGTAGGTTTGTCGCATACGGGCATAATGACCGGACGGGAAAAGGGCTGTTACTTTGCAGCCATGAACCAAAATTCCGTGAGAATGAACAAGAACAGTAACCGCCCGAAGGACTGCCCCGGCAGTCGGCAACAGACAAGGGCATCCCCAATCTGTCCGGTAGGACGGATTTTAATTTCAACCGAAATTAGCAAGTTGTGTGCTGCGGCACTCGCTTCGCTTTCCGTGCCACACCACCACCTTGCCCCGCTGATGCAAAATCCGCCGAAGTTGGATTTTTCTTTGCGGGGAGAGCCGTAAGCATACGGCAGTTTTCAACCCATGTTTCACTTAAAATTTGATAGGACTATGGATAGTCAGAAGAAGTATTCCAACAACCACGGGCGAAAGCCCAAAACCGACAAGATGCGCCACCGCTACGTGTTCCGTCTGGACGACGGGGACAACGCCCGTTTCCTTGCACTCTTCGATGAATCCGGCAAGGCAACCCGTGCCGAGTTTATCGTTTCCGCACTCTTCGGAAGGGAAATAAAAGTCGTCAAACTCGACAAGGGCACGCAGGATTTCTACATGCGCCTGACCTCTTTTCATTCGCAGTTCCGCAGCATCGGCGTGAATTATAACCAATGCGTGCGTGCGCTCAAATCCAATTTTTCCGAGAAGAAGGCACTCGCTTTCCTCTATAAACTGGAACAGCACACCCTCGAACTGGTGGAACTTAGCAAACAAATTTCCGCACTGGCGGAAGAGTTTCAAACCAGATACCCCGTCCGATGATAGCCAAGATTTCACACGGCAGCAGCCTGTACGGGGTGCTTGCCTACAACCAGATCAAGGTGGACGAACTTCATGCGGACGTGCTTTTCGGTAACCGGATTATCGAACCGCCGGGTGATAATCCCTACACGATAGAGCATATTTCCCGTTCGTTCGGGGATTACCTGACCGCCAACCGCAAGACCGAGAAACCCATCCTGCACATCTCGCTCAATCCCGATCCGAAAGATTGCGTGACCGGGGAACAGTTCATAAAATTGGCGGAGCAGTATATGCAGCGCATGGGCTTCGGCGACCAGCCTTATATCGTTTACCGCCACAACGACATCGGGCGGGAACACCTGCATATCGTTTCCGTCCGTGTGGACGAAACCGGGCGGGCAATTTCCGACAGCTACGAACACGAGCGTTCGATGAAGGTCTGCCGGGAACTGGAACAGCAGTTCGGGCTTACTCCGGCTACCAAAAAGGAGTGGAAGGAAGGGCTACCCTTGTCGCCCGTCGATTACGAGGGCGGCAACCTCAAAGGGCAGTTGGCGGGAGTGATCCGACCGATAGCCCGTGAGTGGCGTTTCCAGTCGCTCGGCGAATACCGTGCGGTACTTTCGCTCTACGGCATAACGGTGGATGAAGTCAAAGGGGAATATGGCGGACGGGAGTATCACGGCTTGTCCTATTCGGCGACGGACAAGGACGGCAACAAGATCGGCAAACCATTCAAATCTTCCGTCTTTGGCAAAGAGGCGGGTATCGCCGCACTGGAAAAGCGTATGCTCTCTTCCGCCGCATGGGTGAAGAGCCACAAGGACATTGCCACCGATACCGCCGCCCGCATAGCGTCCGCCATGCAGACCGCAGGGCGTGACCGGACACTTTTCGAGCGTGAACTCATGCGGCAGGGTATCGGCGTGGTATTCCGCACCAACGATGCGGGGCGCATCTATGGGGCGACCTTCATCAACCATGCCGACAAGACCGTTTTCAACGGTTCCCGTCTGGGCAAGGAGTTTTCCGCCAATGTATTCAACGACCTTTTCGCCGGACAGGACGGTATTCACCTGCAGCAGCAATCCGCCGAAGTGGAACGTCCCGCACAGCAGCAAGGGCATACAGGCGCATCCGAATGGAACGGGCATGATATCGACTACCACCCCGACCATAAGGACAACACCGCCCAAAACGTGGCGGACGCTTTCAGCCTGTTCGCACCCGTGCAGGGCGGCGCATCCGGCGACCAGCCCGCACCACCGCAGCGGAAAAAGAAGAAAAGGCGCAGGTACGGCAGACAGCAGTAACCTTTCGCAGTATTCACAATTTTAAAAGTATATCAATATGCAAAACGAAGATGATTTACGTGGACTTGCCAAAGTAATGGAGTTCATGCGTGCTATCAGCATTTTATTTGTAGTAATCAATATTTATTGGTTCTGTTTCCAATCTATTCAGGAGTGGGGCATCAAGATCGGCGTAGTCGATAGAATCCTGCTCGGTTTCCAGCGTACCGCCGGGCTGTTTTCCAGTATCTTTTGGACGAAGCTCTTTGCCGTGCTGTTCCTCGCCCTTTCCTGTTTGGGGACAAAGGGCGTGAAGGAGCAGAAAATCACTTGGCGCAAGATAATCCTTTGCGGCGTGACGGGCTTGTTGCTGTTCTTTTTCAACTGGTGGCTCTTGGCACTCCCTTTGCCCTTGTCGGCAAACACGGTGTTCTACATCGCCACCCTCACAGCCGGATATATCTTTCTGCTCATGGCAGGGCTATGGATGTCCCGCTTGCTCAAAACCAACCTACTCGAAGACGTGTTCAATCTGGAGAACGAGAGCTTTATGCAGGAAACTGAACTCAAGGAGAACGAGTATTCCGTCAATCTTCGTACCCGGTTCTGGTTCAGGGGAAAGACGTATGACGGATGGATTAACCTCGTTAATATTTTTCGTGCGACAATGGTATTGGGAACTCCGGGCAGCGGGAAATCCTATGCGATTATCAATCAGTATATTAAGCAGGTTATCGAAAAAGGATTTTCCGTTTTCCTATATGATTTCAAATATCCCGACCTTTCCGAGATTGCTTACAACCATCTGATTAATAATCTGGACGGTTACAAGGTCAAACCGAAATTCTACGTGATAAATTTCGATGATCCGGCGGGTAGCCACCGTTGTAATCCTATTCACCCGGACTTTATGACGGACATATCCGATGCTTACGAAAGTGCGTACACGATTATGCTCAACCTCAATCGAACTTGGATCAGCAAGCAGGGCGACTTCTTTGTTGAATCACCTATCATTCTGTTAGCCAGCATTATATGGTATTTGAAAATCTACAAGAACGGCAAGTATTGCACCTTCCCCCATGCGATAGAATTTCTGAACCGGAAGTATGCCGATATTTTCCCCATCCTGACAAGTTACCCCGAACTGGAAAACTATCTTTCCCCGTTCATGGATGCTTGGGAAAGCTCGGCGGTGGAGCAGTTGCAGGGGCAGATAGCCAGTGCCAAAATCCCGCTTTCCCGCATGATTTCCCCGGCTCTCTATTGGGTAATGACAGCCGATGATTTCACACTCGACATCAACAATCCCGAAGAACCGAAAGTGCTTGTAGTCGGTAACAATCCCGACAGGCAGGGCATATACGGCGCAGCGTTGGGACTGTATAACTCCCGCATTGTCAAGCTGATAAACAAGAAGAAACGGCTCAAATCCGCCGTTATCATTGACGAGTTACCCACCATCTACATGCGTGGACTGGATAACCTGATTGCCACCGCCCGAAGCAACAAGGTAGCCGTCATGCTCGGCTTTCAGGACTTTTCCCAGCTAAAGCGTGACTACGGCGACAAGGAAAGTGCCGTTATCTGCAATACGGTCGGTAATGTCTTTGCAGGTCAGGTAGTTGCCGAAACCGCCAAAACGTTAAGTGAACGTTTCGGCAAGGTCTTGCAGAAACGGCAGAACATGACCATCAACCGCAACGAGACTTCCGTTTCCATCAATACCCAGATGGATAGCCTTATTCCGGCATCCAAAATCAGCAACCTGACGCAGGGTATGTTTGTCGGTGCAGTCGCCGACAACTTCGACGAGCGCATCGAGCAGAAGATTTTCCATGCCGAGATTGTCGTGGATAACGAACAGGTCAAGCGGGAAACCGCCCGTTACGTGAAGATACCGCAGATTATTGACTTCACCGACAAAGACGGCAACGATACCATGCAGCAACAGATTGATGCGAACTACTACCGCATCAAGAACGAGGTCAAGCAGATTGTCGCTGACGAAATCGAGCGTATCAAAGCTGATCCCGAACTCTCGCACCTGATTAAGAATGTGTGATAAATGCAAAACGGATATTCCGGCCAAACAGATTGCTGGCGGAATATCCGTTTCTATAATCCTACAAATTTATGTTTATCAGCTATTTATCACCGCACAATGGCAACAACGCATTAGCCTGCAAGCATCCCAATTCACTACTTCCGTGCCAGTCCTCACAAGCCCCGTTCTTTAGAAGGAAAATATTCCGTTTTTATATGTTTTCCAGTAATCTTCGCTTTTGGAAAAACTATCAGGACAATACTTCTTAATAATCGCTTCCACTTTCTCTTTCCATTCACCGGAAATGGCAACACGATACCTCTGATTGCCAAATTCTCCATGTTTATAAGGAATATTTCTCTCTTTGGCAAGAAAAAGATATGCATAATAATCAACTGGGTTACCGATGGCAGCAAGTTCTTCATCTCTATCGGTGGATTCCGGAATATATTCAATATTACCATCTTCATCGTACAATACAAATGTCCCCTTGCTATATGCTTCTGCAATCAATTCTTTTTCTTCGTTAGTTAAAGGTATTTCTTCTCCACCAACATACCCGACAAGTTCCGGGCAAATACTTACATATTTTCGATCTACCAAATATAATGTATCGGTTGTAGCCAAACTTTTCTGATCTCCTTCACATATTTGTTTTTTTGTGTCGCGATTATCTTCTTCTCTACGCTTATTTTCCCAGTATTCTTCACTTTGGGAATAACTGTCGGGACAATATTTCTTGATAATAGCATTTACCTTCTCTTTCCATTTATCGGAAATGATAACGTCAAAGTCCAAAGCGCACACTCTGAATTTCCGATGTATATAGGATATTGTATATACATTTTCCGTATCTTCCCCCTTCACTGCAAACAGATAAGCATTATACGGTAACAGGGTGGGAGGTTCAACAATATCATAAGAGTCCTCAATATATAGGAGATTACCAAATTCATCATACCGATTAAAGTCTAATACAGCAAATTCCCCTTTACTATATGCCTCTACAATCATGTTCTTTTCTTCGGACGTTAAGGCAATTAATTTAGCATCATCATAATGGTCGCCTTTCAAATCGACATGTTTCCGATCTATCAGATAGAGTGTATCAGCAGTAGCCAACGTTTTTATTTCTCCCTCATATATCGGTTTCCATTTAAGAGTTTCTTCCTTACATATCCGTTCTTTAGTAAGGACGACACCAAGAATATCTTCTTGTTCATTCTTCTTCTGTTCTTGGGCATTGATATTTAATCCTAAACTTAACAGTCCCATAATCAAAAGCATTTTTAGTTTCATAATCGGTAAGTTTATTATTTATTCCCATCACACAACGGCAGCAACGCATTAGCCTGAAAGCATCCCAATTCACTACTTCTGTGCCAGTCCTCACAAGCCCCGTTCTTATCGCCATCCATTCACTTATTGCATTTTCAAAACCTCAAACAGTATCGTATCGTTTTCCTGCCATTTCGTCCAGCCGGAGAAGGGAACAGCAAGTTTATTTATCGCACGTAAATCCTCAAACCTTATCCAGTCGCCTTTCTTCTCTTTCACGTGTCCGCCATAATGCCGGGCAGGATAAAGTTCTTCCGTTACTTTTCCTTCCGGCTGGTCGTATAGCTTGAACTCGTACAAGTTCGTGACGAACTTTCCGACCAAGCTATCACCGTAATTTTCTGCGATAGGAATATCTTCCGTTTCTTTCTCGGAAGAAGTCCCTCGTTTGGTATTGGAACAAGTCGCCATAGCTATACATATTAATAGGGTTATTACTGTTTTCATTCCTCAATATTTCAAGTTGAACAATTCCGTAATAGATCATCACATTTGGTATCTCTAAAATATCCGCAATTCATTGTTTCCTTTTGGCATATAGAGTATTATAGTCAATTCATCTTCACACTCAAATCCTTGTTCATCAATATAAGAAGATTTAAGAATAGATTCTCTTGTATCTCGTTCTAATAACGTGATTATCCTTCCTTCTGCATAGAAGAATATTTCGTAATCATTAATAGGAAATATTTTCCGATTTTTGTGATACCCGAAAAAAGTCACATCATCTTCAATATCTTCGGATATTTCTTCGGAAGTCTGATACAGAGAATTGGCATATTGTGAATATTTGTCAAAAACCATATTCCAATAAGTTTCCACATCGCCAGCTTCATACAACTGACGAATTTCTTTCATTTTCTCCAAAGCCAACTGTTCTATATTGGGTATTTTCCTCAAATCGACAGCATCATTAAGCCGATAAGTATAGTCATACGGAACGGCAGCATCGAAATCCAAAGTCGTTTCATAATAGGAGAGCTTCTGGTCTATGATCTCTTTTGGTAAGTTCCAATCCAATACGGTTACTTGTTCCTCTATGGAAGAGTTCGGGGTTTTCCCGTATGTGACAGTTACTTGCAACCGGGTTATATCCGTCAAAGTCTTTTGCTGCGATGTTGGATAAATCTTAACCTGCAATGACTGTTTTCCACTTTTAAGTATAGACAAATTCATTGGAATACTACCTGTTGATCCCCACTCTGTGAAATCATTATGCAGTAGTAACCCATTTACGTCAAGTTCCACACGACACCCGCCTTTATTGACCTGTACATAATATACTCGTTTTTCGGAATACTCCTTCAACGACTTAACCAGTTCTTCCTTCATTTCTTTTTTATCCATTTTTTTAGTTGTTGATTGGCACGAGCCTGTTGTTATAATGCAGAACAAAACTGCAACAATGACAAGCAATCTATTTTTCATAATTCAAGCATTTTAATGTACATAATCCAATGTTTATTATTTTATCCTGCATTTTCCGCCAAAGATACCCCGCCGTCCTTCAATTCCCTTTTCGTTTCCCGTCCGTTCTTTTTCGATAATCGTCCGTAAAAGGATATTTAACGGCTTCATTTGTCCTTTCGCCCAAATATAAAACAAAATCCCGATAAATACAGTAATTACTGTATTTTATTTCCCTAATGCCTGATAAAAGACTTCCCCCTTTGCTTTATATCACTTTGCACCCCGAACTTTCCCCGTTCTCCCGCCATCCGCCACGACAAACCTGCGAACCGGACGACAAGTAGCGACACCCCACCGTAAACTTGTTAATTATCAACACATTCCCCTATATATTTACGTCCGGTTTCCACTGAAACCGTTAGTATTCACCATTAAAAATTTAAGTTTATGGACGAAAGACCGGACAACAGCCAGCAGTTGATGGATATTCTTCTTGTCATGGATCAGGAGAAAAAGACCATCCAAGCCGTCAGCGGAGTAAAAGACGGAGAGTTACAAACCAAGAACCCGTTAGAGGACAACAACGACCTGCTACGGGTAGATCGCCACGGAGATATGTTCTCCAACTTCTTTTCCAATCTTTGGAACCAGTTGAAAGATCCCACCCGTTTCCATTTCTTCCGTGTGCCGGAAGAGGATGTGCAACGGGTAGCGGCAGATTTCCAGCAGACCGTGCAGAACCCCACGCCCGAAGGACAGGCACGCATGGCACAGTACGAGGTACAACATCCCGCGCAGGCACAACAACAGGGCGAGCAACAGGCGCAACCTGCCGCCGGGCAGCAGCAACAGCCGCCGACAGACGCACCGCAGCAAGGGCAGGCACAGCAACAGCCGCAGTACAAGTACGACGTGGAAAAAATAGATTGGAACTCGCTCGCCAATCTCGGCATCAAACGTGAACAGATCGAGCAGAACGGTATGCTCGACCAGATGCTACGGGGCTTTCAGACCGACAAGACCGTCCGGGTATATTTCAATCTCGATTCGATCTCCCATGCAAACGACAGCCAACTTTCCTTGCGTGAAGCCCCCGACGGCAGGGTAGTCGTTTGCAGCCACGGTATTCTCGATCCGTCAAAGTTGCAGCAGCAATTCTTCGGGCATACCTTCACGAAGGAAGATAGCAATGCTATCAAGACCGCCGGGAACATGGGGCGCATTGTCGAACTCACCAACCGGGCGGGCGAGAAAGTCCCGTCCCTCGTCAGCCGTAATCAGAAAACGAACGAACTGGCATCCTTCCCGGCTGACAAGGTGCGCATCCCGGCGGAGAAGAACGGGCATACCTTCACTCCCGACGAGGTGGCACGGCTGAAAAAGGGCGAAGCCGTGGTATGTAAATTCCAGACCAAAGCCAAAGAAGGGCAAAAGCCTAAAACTTACGAAGCCCCCGTCCAGTTCAACGCCGCCAAGATGCAACTCGAACTACTCTTCAACGACCGGGCTAAACTGGCGATGGATGCACACAAGGAGTTGCAGAAACAGACCGCCAATCAGGAAGTCCCCAAGACCTTCCGCAAACAGGAACTCACCGAAAAGTCGCAAACGGAACTTGCGGGCGGCGGCACGGTCAAAGTTTCCGGTTTGAAAGACAAGAACGGAAAACCTTATCAGGGGTACATCACATGGCAGCCCGGACAGAAATACCCCGCCTTCATGTTCCCCAAGGATTACAAGACCGCACTCGAAGAGGGACGTGTCAAACCCGCCGTCGAGAACGAGGTGCAGGTAGCCGTCAATTCCGAGGGCAAGACCAACGAAGCCACCAAGAGCCTGAAAGAAGCCTTGCAATCCGCACAAACCCGCCCCACCGGAGAGCAGAAGGAGCAGCAAGACCGCAAGCAGGAACAGAAAGAGGGCAAGAAAGAAGATAAGAAACAGGAGCAGCAACAGGACAAGCCCAAACCCCGGCAGCGCAAAAGTCCCCGCCTCTGATACCCGTCTTATCCGGTAAGATGATCACAAGTAACTATCCGAGGTGTCCCGTCCCCAAGTGACGGGACACTTTTTGTCAAACCATTAAAAACTAAAGAAATATGATTACAGCAATTATCGCAGAGAAACCTTCCGTTGCGAAGGACATAGCAAACGTGTTGAATGTTCGCCAACGTCACGATGGCTACCTTTCAGGCAACGACTACCTCGTTACCTGGGCGTTCGGCCATCTCGTCCAGCTTGCCATGCCCGATGCTTACGGGTTCTCCGGCTTCCGCCGTGAAAACCTTCCCATCATCCCGCAGGAGTTCAAGTTCATACCCCGCCAGATACGGGAAGGCAAAGAGTACAAATCCGATCCCGGCGTACTCAAACAACTAAAGGTCATTGACGAAGTTTTCGCCCAGTCCGACCGGATCATCGTGGCAACCGATGCGGGTCGTGAAGGAGAAGGAATCTTCCGCTATATTTACAACTACCTCGGTTGCCGCAAGCCTTTCGTCCGCTTGTGGATTTCCTCGCTGACCGACCGTGCCATCCGTGACGGGCTGGATAAGCTCAAATCCGGCAGCGATTACGATAACCTCTACCGTGCCGCCGAAGCCCGTGCTATCGCCGACTATCTGGTCGGCATTAACAGCACGCAGGCACTTTCCATCGCCGCCGGACAAGGAATTTTCTCGCTCGGACGGGTGCAGACACCCACCTTGATGATGATCTGCTCCCGCTATCTGGAGAACAGGAATTTCACCCCGCAGACCTATTACCAGCTAAAGGTCACGGCGGAAAAGGACGGCACGCCCTTCTCCGCCATCTCCGAACACAAGTACGAAACCCTTCCGGCGGCAACCACCGCCCTTAGTGCCGTTACCGCCACGGGCACGGTTACGGTTGCCGATGTGCAGCGCAAGGAAGTGAACCAAGAACCGCCGCATCTTTTTGATTTAACCGCTTTACAGAAGGAAGCCAACAGCAAGCTCGGCTTTTCAGCCGACAAAACCCTTTCCATAGCGCAGGCGCTTTACGAGAAAAAGGTACTTAGCTACCCCCGTACCGGCTCCCGTTTTATCTCGGACGATGTTTTCGACGAAATCCCGTCCCGCATCGCCCTTTTGGAACAATATCCCGCTTTCTCCGCCTATGCCGCCACCCTGAAAGGGACGGCACTCAACCGCCGCAGCGTGGATGCGGGGAAAGTCACCGATCACCATGCCCTGATTATCACCGAATGTCTGCCCGGCGAACTACCGGAGGACGAGCGCAAGGTGTACGATATGGTTGCCGCCCGCCTGCTCGAATCCTTCTCCGCCCGTTGCGTAAAGGACGTTACAACCGTCCGTTTCACCGCAGCGGGTAGCGACTTTACCACCAAAGGGACAATAATCAAGTCCGCCGGATGGCGTGCCGTCCGTGGCGAGAAGGACGAGGAAGAAGAATCCGCCGTCCTTCCGCCCTTGCAGCCCGGCGAAACCTTCCCCCTGCAATCGGCGGAGAATGTGGAGAAACAGACCAAACCCCGTCCCCTGCACACCGAGAGCAGCCTGCTTTCGGCTATGGAGAGTTGTTCCAATACCGTAGAAGATGCCGAACTGCGTGCCAGCCTAAGCGAAGCAGGTATCGGCACACCCGCCACCCGTGCATCCATTATCGAAACCCTGTTCTCCCGTGACTACGTGCGCCGGGACAAAAAGAATCTTGTCCCGACCGAGAAAGGTCTGGCGGTGTACCATACCGTAAAAGGCAAACGCATTGCCAATGTCGAAATGACCGGACAATGGGAAACCGCCCTTGCCCGCATCGAAACGGGCGAAATGGACGCAGCCACGTTCCGCAAGGGAATCGAAGTCTATACCGCCCAGATCACCGAAGAGCTTTTGCAGGTGCAGGTATCGGTTGCGGACGGTGAACGCATCCCTTGCCCCAAATGCCAATCCGGACGCATCCTCTTCTATCCGAAAGTCGCCAAGTGCAGCAACGTCGATTGTGGCGTTACCATCTTCCGCAACAAGGGCGAAAAAGAGCTTACCGACAAACAGATTACCGACCTTGTAACCAAGGGCAAAACGTCCCTTATCAAAGGCTTCAGGAACAAGGACGGCAAAACCTTCGATGCGCACGTCACCTTCGACAAGGACTTCCGCACCGTGTACGAGTTCCCGCCCCGCACGGACAAGGCAAAAGGAAAAGGCGGTAGACGATGAACGGCTGGTTATTCGTGGAAGAAGCCGCCCGTATCTGCGGTACGGACGTGCAGCGCATCACCCTCTGGATGAACGGCAACCACATCGCTTTTGCCCGTTTCGATAACGTCCTGATGATTGACGGCGCATCCCTTTTCGCCCTTTTCGAGCGTAACCGGGTAGATACCATCTATGACGATGTACAGCAGAAGAAAAAGAGGGGCAGACCGGGCAAGCACAGTGAGTTGCTGAATACTCCGTTGGATAGGCTCGGCTTCTCGCAGCGTGTCGTCAAGGCTTGTCGGGAACTTAGCATTTTCACAACTGAACATTTGCTGATCCACCTGAAAAGGTATCGCCTTTCCCGGCTGTACTGTGTCCGTAATTTCGGCAGTCAGTCCGGCACTGAAATTCTCCGTTGGCTGCACCGTAACGAACTCATAGACGGCGGCGGATCACGGGATTTCCGGGTATTATACCCTTAATCCCATAATAATTAGTACCTTTGCCAGTCGGTCACTCCGAAAAGGTTGCTTTGCCTTTTCAGAGTAACCGGATGGCAGACGTTCAGGGCAGCAATACCCCGAACGCCTTTAATCAACTTTCAATAATAGTATGATATGAATTTTGAACAATTAGCAACCATCATAACCGACACGCACCAACAGCTACAACAGAGTGCGGTCAAAGCCGTAAACCAATGCCAGACTGTGCGTAACTGGTTAATGGGATTTTATATCGTGGAGTTTGAACAGAACGGGGAAGACCGGGCACAATACGGAGAACAGTTATTAAAGAAACTGGAACAACGGGTAAACCAAAAAGGGTTGAACGTAACTTTATTCCAGCGTTCAAGAATGTTTTATGGTGCATATCCCCAATTTAGCACCTTGATTGAAAAAATGTTTACTTCTTCAATTTATGCATCGGCGATGCATAAATTGGACGCAAACACCGATTCACCAATTTATGCATCACTGATGCATAAATTACAAACAACAGAAAATCAACAGAATAACAAAGAAAGAATAGAGCCGGGTAAGTTGATAAATTCCATTTCTTTTACCCACTTTATTGAACTGATGAAGATAGACAACCCCGTCAAACGTATGTATTACGAAATGCTCACTATCCAGACCGGGCTTTCCGTCCGTGAGCTTAAACGGCAGATAGGAGCGTTGAGTTACGAACGTGTCGGCTTGTCCGGCGATATGCAGCACGCCCTTGCCACCATCGAGCAGAAAATCCACCCGCAAACCGTGACCGATGCCGTTAAGGATGATTATTTCTTTGAGTTCCTGAATATCCCGCAACAACGGGCTTCACTGCTGAAAGAGAACGAACTCGAAACCCTTCTGCTTGACCACTTACGGGATTTCATCGTTGAGCTTGGGAATGGCTTTTGCTTCGAAGCCAGACAAAAGCGCATCCTTATCGGTGACGAGTTTTATTTCATTGATATGGTCTTTTACCACCGTATTCTGAAATGTCATATTTTGTGCGAATTAAAAGTCGATACCTTCAACCATTCCCATGTATCGCAGCTTTATTCATACCTGAACTACTACAAAGCCGAAGTCATGGAACCGGACGATAACCCGCCGATAGGTATTTTATTGGTAACGGACAAGAACGATGCACTGGTACAATATACCACTGCCGGACTGGACGAGCAAATATTTGTTTCCAAATACAAGCTCCAACTACCGACCGAGCAGCAACTCAAAGACTTAATCCTAAAGACTATCCGGCAATAATCTATAACGATAAATGCGCAACCACCCGTTGCGCATTTGTCTTTTCCAATTTGGCAACCATCCGTTGCCAAATTACGAAACAGGCTGTTTCGTAATTACACCCTTCCGTACACCGTCCTTACCTTCTCACCATCCAGCACCTTACAGGAGCGCACCACCCATGCCGCACCGTCCCCCGTAATATGCTGCAAAGCCTTTTCGTCACCCCCTGCGACCTTCGGCAGCGTAACTACCACAATCTCATCCGCCAGCTCACTATTCAACAACGTAGCCGCAATTTTTTTGCCGTAGGCGACCATCACCCCGTCACCCGCAGCTTTCATCCGTGAGAGTTCCGCCACGGCATCCCCCGTGATAAACCGCACAGGCTGTTTCTCCGTCAGGTTACAATCGGCTTGCGCCACTACAAAAGTTTCTTTTTCCGTCAGCGGCCAGCCGAGGTGGTTCATAAATACATCCAAATAAGTTTCTTCATCCAAGAGTAGGCAATCGGCTTTCAGAACAGCATCGTCCACCTGTTTGTCGGCACGGGCGGCGCACCCGTCAATGGTTTGGTACACATACAAAGTAATCTGTTTCATAACACTTTTCTTTTTATCGGTTATGCCCGCCAGCAGCCATAAAAGAACAGCGTGAACTCACACTATTCTAAAGTAAGGGACTGGAAACCCCATAAACCGAATAGGCAAGCTCACGCCGTATATATACACAGCATGAACATTGCGCCATTCGTCCGGTTTATTAAAAATTTCCAGTTTTTACTTTAAGACGTTTAGCGAACGTACAATCTATATAATCAAAACCCGCTTGCGTCCAAGCCGGGCAATGAACTTTCATATTTACAGTTGCAAATATAGTGCAAACCAACCGAACTACAAAAGAATAGCCCCACCTTATCTAACGACAAAGCGGGGCAACCGTTCACTTTTCACTTACGCTTTCTCTCCGCCACTGCATCGAATCGGTTGCGGATAAACTCATGTACATCTTTCGCCCGGTAGAATACCTTCCCGCTGATCGTGAAGTAGGGCAGCAGCCCCATAGCCCGGTAGCGTTGCAACGTCCGTATGCCGACTTTCAGCAGCAGGCACAAGTCCTGATTATCCAGCACCTCTTCACCGTCCAGTTGGCTGTTCTTTTTCAGCACCCTTTCCAGCAGCTTTTCGGTCGTGTCGAACCGTTGCATGATCCGCTGCATCCAGCCCTCAAACTCTTCCCTGTCCGTGTACATAGTAATCTCCTTCCTTTTCGACGATTTCCTTCTCACGCATATAGCGGATATATCCCTTTGCCGTCCGTTCCTTCACTTCCAGCATTTCCTGTATCAGTTCGCACAGTTCGATGTAGCCGTACTTCTCCTGCCGGGTGAACGCTTCCCGTGCCATTTCCGCCAGTTCCTTCTCCTTGCGCTTCTCCTTCTCCGCACGGGGCTTTTCACCCACGTACACGGGCATCCCCATCTGTTTGTCCCAGCGGAACTGCATGATAGGAATATCCAGCGGGCTGCCGTCACGCACTTTCAACGCCTTCACGACCGAGATTTCCGGGTTCTCGTCCTTCTCTATCGAGAGGATAGCCGCCGACTTGCGCTGCAACTCGCTACCCAAGTGCCCCCTTAACTTCAACCCGTTCGGGACGAAATGCACCACGGCGGCGATGCACGTGCGGTAAATCCCCGCCAGTCGGTAAATCTCGTCTATCAACGCCACGCTTTCCCCCTCGTCATTGGCGCAGCGTATCAAGTCCGCCACCCCGTCAATCACCACCAGATGAATACCCCCGTGCAGGTAATGGTACTTATCCATGCTCTGCATGATAGCCGTCAGCCGCTCGCTCCGTGACATTCCCGTCAGGCAGTACACGTGCAGGTAGGGCGGCATCTTCTCCCGTCCGGCACGCCGCAGCATCCGCCCCGTGTTCTTGTACAGTTGTTGCTCGCTCTGCTCCGTATCGTAGAGCAGCACCGCACGCCCTTTCCGGTTCGGCTCTACCCGAACGCCCAACAAGTCCGCATCCGTCTCCCTTTCCTGAATCGCCCCGGCGACAAGCGCAGCCGTATAATTACTCTTTCCCGTGCCTTCCCCGCCCGTGATGCAGAGGATGTTCTCTTCCGAACCCAGCGGCACGTCCCCGGCGGTCACGATGGCGACCGCCTGCTGTGGCGGGTGGTCGTAGTCTATCTCGCAGGATTTCAGCACCGCCATCGTGTCACCGTACAGGCTATCCAGCATTTTAAGGAACAGCTTCACGAACTCATCCCGTGTCCGTTCCGCCTTGAAGTAGTCCGACACGTCCTTGTCCGTCTTTTCACCCGTCAGCGGCAGCACCAGCCGTTTCACCCCGTACTCCGTTAGCTGCTGTCGGTGCTTCTCGGAGCTTTCCAGCCCTATCTTATCCACATCGTACAGCAGAACGATATGTTTGAACCGATACACTAACTTCCGGATGATCTTTGTAGGTATCACCGATGTCTCCGAATTGAAACAGATCGCATGGAACCCGTGCGCCGCCAGCGTCAGCACGTCCTTTTCCCCGCCTGTCAGGAACAGCGTGTCACCTTTGGGCGGCAACTCTTCCAGCCCGAAACAATAATTATCTCCCGTATGACTACCGTACACGAACCGTACTTCCGATTTCGGGCGGTACACCTTCACACCCCATTTCCCCACGTACCCGAACATCGGTTCTATGGCTGTGGACGTGAAACCGAACGCTTTCCCGTCCTTCGTTTCGCTCCGGTACTCCTTCAGCGACTGCACCCCGTATCGGTTCAGCACCGTTTCCGTTATCCCGTACCCAGCCCAATACTCCAGTTCCTTTTCCGTGAACGGTTGCTGCACCGTCCGGTACGGGCGTGGCTTGTGTTCCGGCTCTGCCGCCCGTTCTTCCGTCCCGGTCGGCTCTGCCGTTCCGCCACCGTTCATCCCGCTTCCTTCCGCCAACGGAACACCCCGCATGGCTGCCTGCCGTTCCCGTACCGTTTCCGGCGGCACATCCTCGCTGATACCCAGACACAGCTCACGGTCTATCGTTTCCAGTATCTCCACGAAGTCGGCGGCGTTCTTGCAGTCCAATCCCTTGATTTTCGCCACGATAAAGAAACAGTCACCCGAAAAGTCCCCGTTCCCGAAGTCCTTCATCCTGTACGTCCCGCTACGGCGGTCATAATACACGTTGCACGAAGCCTTGCTGTCCTCGTACAGCGGGTTCAGGAAATTCCTGCCCACCCGCCACTTCACGGGCAGGTAGTGGCGGAACACATCCAGCCCGTTACTCGTCCTTGCCAGTATTTCCTCTTTTCTTACCATACAGCTTGTATTTACGTTCATGCAAAGGGTGTGCTTCTACCATCCGGTCGATCTGCTTGTCGGGTGTTTCCCGCATCCACCGTTCTCGGAACTGCTCCACGTCCGTGCGGCGGTAGCGGATTTTCTTCCCGCAGATGGAGAAGGCGATAATCCGGTTCGTGCGGTAGCGTTGCAAGGTGCGGGGGCTGATTTCGAGATATTCGCACACCTCGCTGCCCGTCATCCACTTGCCCGTCGTCCGGCTGTTCTTCTCTTCCTGTCCCTGTTGCCCGTCCTGTTCCCTTTGCCGGGACTCTTCCACGTATGCCGCTATCCCGTCTATCTTCTCCACGAGGGCGGCAAACGCTTTGCTTTCGATTGTTATTACTTCCATAATCTGTTGATTTTTAAAATTATGGTCGCAAATGTCCGCCTATTCGATTGTTTTTCTTTTCACGTCCGTACCACCTTGCCAAAGATTTTTTCCGGCACGAAAAAAGCCGCCGGAGAGCCTTTTATTCGGTTCTTCCGGCGGCTGCAAGCCGCTTGTCACTGGTTAGGGTATGATAAAGGGAGAATTTGGCAGCTTGCTATGAACTTGGTAATCCTGTTATTGTTTTTTAATAAGTTAGCTATCCGTTTCGTCCATCCGTTTGAGCAGTTGCTCGATCATCTGGTCAAAATACACCGTCCGGCTGTTTTTCCGGTTACGCATGGCGATAAACGTGTGGTACACGTCGCCCAGATCAATATGGAACGTCCGTTCAAATGCCGTCACGATGTCGATAATGTCCGCTTTCCCGTTATCCACGCTTCCCACCGCATGGATGCCGTATATCAGTTCCACCGCCGCCGCTTTCTTGTCCGTCCAGTACAGTTTCTTTCCCGATAGCGGCTCGCCGTCCGTAGGCTCACGCATCCGCCTTGTCAGGAAGGCTAACAGCAGTTCCACCGCAATCAGCCGGGCGACCAGTCGGTCATATCCGGTGGATAGCTCCGCTTCCGGCTCGAAGATGAACGTGTCCGTTTCCGGGCTTATCTCCGTTTGTCCCCGTTTGAAGTAGAAGTTGTCCCGGTACGTAGCCCCGCTACGGTAATACTGGAAGAATGACAGGCTATTCTCAAAGGCTGCTTTCATCTTCTCTATCTCACCCTGATAATAACCTGCGGCAAGCTCATGGCTTGGCGGTCGGTTACTCTCGATCTGGTATAGCTTGTAGAAGTACAGCAGCCGTCCGAGTATCAGCGGCTTCTGGTACTTAAAAAATCGGATTTCCTCTGCGTCGTCCTTAAACTTGTGTGACAGTGCGAAGTCTTTCAGTTCAGCCATCTTTTCTTTCAGGAACTTCGTCATTTCACGGCATCCCGGAATAATGTTTTCCCCTTCCAGATTGACCGTCCCCGTATAGCGGTCAATCTCCTGTAACATCGAATCAAAAAAAATATCCATGCAATCCTTTTTAGGTTTCTAAAAACGGCTGCAAAGTTACTGGCAATCCGAATATTACTTTTTTCGTTTCCCGTCCATTCTTTTTCGATAATCGCTCAAATCGCACAAAAACGACTTTTACCATGCCGGATGTGGCATACCCCACGTTATCAACTCCCCAATCCCAGAAAATAGAACGGTCTGTTTTCCGGTGCGGCATCCTTGTACAGTGACAATCCTTCAAAAAAATGGTGATCCTCATTTTCCAGATGTCCCACCACCCGGTTATGAATCTTAAACAGCAATTCTCCGGCGGTAAATCCGTCCCCGTCCGCCGTCAGTCTGAAATCTTCCTCTGTTTCGTCTTCCTCGTCCCAATAGGCGTATTGCACCGTCACTTCCTTACACGCCAGTACCACCTCTTCCGGCTGCCACCCGTCCGCATCCAGTTCCTCATGGTACTCCTGCACAGCCTTCACAAACTCCCCGATGGTATCATACTGACCGCCATAGAACGCCCAGCGCACATCTGTCATTATTTCCTGTGGGTATTTCTCTTTCTTCGCACGTGCCTTCTCTTTTCCCGTAATTTGCTCGTACAATCGTTTTAAATCAAAGCCATGTTTCAATGCCATATCATAATAATTTTGGTTAGTATCTTCGTGAATTGATGCGTAAATTTCACTCCTTAATTCCGGTCGTGAACGCAAGTCTATATGCTCAAAATAATTATCCATTTTGGCATCCTCTTTAATTAAATCATCCCGCCCGGAAAAATCCAAAGTAGCAACAATTACATTATAATATCCGTATCCGGAAGATGCGTAAACACCTATCTTATTATATTTATTTCCATCTATTGGAATTGGTAAGTATAATTCACCCGAAGCCAAATAAACATTCATATTATACCGACTTAGAACTTCCGGAAAAGTCACTTCAATGGGATTAACCTCTCTTTTACCGACTATCACACCCTCGTATTTACTAAGAAAATCGTTAAACACGAACGTCCCGGTAACAGCTTTCTTCTCAAAGTCCACATCTTCCACCGAAGTGTACACACCCAAGAACATTTCAACCAGCACACTCTTATTGAAGAACTCCAGATCATTTAATTCTCTTTCTTCTTCCGGCACAATCTTAATATACTGTTTCGTTACATCAAACAGCACCCTTCCGAATATAAACTCCGTTTCGGACACCGGAATAGCGAACACATCGCCCGTCGTACATTTTACTTTCTTTGCCATACGTTCTATTTTTAATATAATCGTGCCAAGTCAACCCCTTTCTCTTTCGCCAGTTCGTAATAATCCTTGTTCATATCCTCTCCGGCAAGTTTCCATATACGTTTACGTACATCTGGCAAAGAGCGCAAATCAGAATCTCTAAAATAATTCTCCATTTTGGCATCCTCTTTAATTAAATCGTCCCGCCCGGAAAAATCTAATGTGGCAACAACAACCTCATAGTAACCATATCCGGTAGATGGCATCACTTTTATTTCATCATAATAAATCTGTTCTGTTATATCTATGGGGAACGCCAGTTCTCCCAATGTCAGGTAATAATCCATATTCCGGCTTCCCAATGTTTCCGGGAAACTCACTTCAATGGGATCAACCTCTCTTTTACCGACTATCATTCCCTTGTATTCACTAAGAAAATCGTTAAACACGAATGTCCCGGTAACAGCTTTCTTCTCAAAGTCCACATCTTCCACCCAAGTATACACGCCCAAGAACATTTCAACCAGCACACTCTTATTGAAGAACCCCAGATAATTAAACTTCCATTCTTCTTCCGGCACAATCTTAATATACTGTTTCGTTACATCAAACAGCACCCTTCCGAATATAAACTCCGTTTCGGACACCGGAATAGCGAACACATCGCCCGTCGTACATTTTACTTTCTTTGCCATACGTTCTATTTATTCTTTTTTCAAGCATTTTCCTTTTAATGCTGCTTCTGCATACATTCTCAAATCCCTGTCCGAATCGTTCAAATATTTCGTGATATATTCCTTAGTTATATTTTTATCCCATTGAGACAGTGCAGACAGAAACGCTTCACGCGGATCAAAGCATCCTCTATTTTCGTGTAATCTGTCCAATGGCATATTGTCGAACAAGTTTATCAGGAGTTCCTGTTCTTCTTTAGAAGGTATCATTTTATCATAAACCAGAGCATCTGCAACTCCAACCAATACACTCAAATTCCCATGTTCCATCAGATGCAATACGGGCTTTATGTCATTGTTACTTTGCCGGGTAATTCTTATATATGCCAATGCTGCGGAAGAAGTTATCGCATCCAATCTTTTGTTCTTTTCTATAATTTCTTCAAGGTACGGAAGAACTGCTGTATATCTTATTTTACCCAGAGCATTAATCATTTCCATTTGAGTTTCCCATGTGCGTTTGTCCTTTCGCTCATGAAGGTATGACAAATACAATTCCTCGCCCAATTCTACAAGATTGTACTTTCTTATATTCTTGGCAGCCCGACGACGAACTGCACTCGCTTTGTTAGTCAAATCCATACGAATCTGTACTATTTCTTCTGGTAACAATTTCTTTTCCATGTTTTGTAATAGTTTATATTGTTTTCATTTCCTATTCAATTAAGCAACTCATTTTTCCGTATCTCACCCGGACTTGCCCCGAAATTCATCTGGCAGAACCCCGTCAGGTACGATTGCGACACAAACCCGCATACCTCTGCCACTTCCACCAGCGGCAAGTCTGTTTGTGTGAGCAGGTTCTTCACCTTGTCTTTCCGCAGTCCTTTCAGCCATTCATGGGGAGTAGTACGGAACTCTTCACGGAACAGCCGCCGGAAAGTGCTTAGGCTGTACCCGCAAAGGTCAGCCAGATGTCCCGTATTCTTTGCCTTCATGCAGTACTTCGTAACCTTCTCCACGAGCCTTTTATTCTTCACCATTCCCAGATACACCTCTGCCTGCAGCAACTCTTCACCTGTCATTTCCTTTACCTTCGCACGGGCAATAGGTATTTCCAGTTCCGTAGCACCTTTCGGCAATTCCTCGCTCTTGGTGCAGTGCGGACGCTTCCGTTTCATTTGCTGTACATACTGTGCCAGTCGGTTATACACCCCGTTCAAATACCCCCGTTCGGGATAGATATGCAATATCCGGCACAAGTACAGCAGTTCCCTGTTGCACCCGTAGTTGATATACCAACTCGATAACCGGAACACATACCGCAGTGCCGCATCTTCCCGTGACAAGGCTACCAGCATCACATACGCCTCGAAACCCTTGTCGCTGTACGTCACCGCTTCCGGCAGCTTGTTCAGCGTATCTGCCACGAACCGCATTACCCGTCCGTCCTCGGCAAGCTGTTCCAGCCCGGTAAATTCCCCGGCATCCTGCTTGCTTCGTATCATTCCTTCCATTGTTTCCACCAGAGCTTGCACCTTCTCCGCAATCTCCGGTTCCGTCGTCACCGCCCGCAGCAGTTCTTGGCTTAATGTTGATGTTGTTTCCATATCCGTATAATTTTTTAATACCCCCACCAATCGCTTTCGTTATAATTACTACTTTCATAAATCAATTTATCATTTTTGATAACTAAGATTTGCATTTTATCAGTTGGTACACTCATTTCCCCTTTCTCTGTTTTCAGACTTACTCCGGTGGGCTTTCCTTCATTATCAATATGAATGGTAAAATCACCTTTCGGCAACTTTCCTTCACCATACAACTTTTCGTAAAGCTCCACAATATCAAAATCATCCCTTTGCGGATAATCACTGCCGAACACCTTTTCAAAAGCAGAAAGAATCATTTGCTCATCAAATACGAATCTAACTTCATATTGATCCTTACCTGCCGTCCAACTTATATATATATTACGGGGACGAGCCTGTAAAGAATATAGATTCTCTTTCAGTCTTTCCCATAAAATCACATCATATTCTCCGTTGAAATAATGGACTGCAATTTCTGTCAAATCCACATCTTCCATTTCTATTTCAGGAACTATATGATAATTAAAACGTTTACGGTAATTTTCAAACAAAAAACTGTCAGGCAAACCATTTTTCTTTAAGTTTTCATATACTTTGGGTTCACTTTTTAATGCTCTCTGAACATATTCATCTTGACTAATAATAGCTTTTGGTACAAACTCCGACATAGGCACTGAAACTTCCGCTCCATGCAGACAACAAACCTCTGTAACTCTTCCGTCACCAACCGCCCATATTTGTATCATTCCATAGGGAGCCATGCCAACAACAAGTCCGTCATATCGCTGTTCAATTTTCCGCACATTCATCCAAACCGTGTCAAATAACGATTGTAATCTGTTTTTTGGCAACCACTCCGAAACAAAATAGAATTTGTTTTCAGTAAATGACAACCATACGATCTCTATTGCTTCCGGTAAAGGTTTATATTCTTCACCCACAACGTGTAATGATTGTCCCACTCCCCACACATTGCCAACAAACGATTTACTCGGTATATAAACCGTACTTTTGTCCGGCATACCGAAATACCCTACATGAATAGTCGTAGGATAAAGATAAGGTGCGCTTTCGCTTGGATACCACGAATACAGCTTTTCCTTCTCCTGTTGCTTCTCCTTTTTGCCGGAGCAGGAACTAAACAAACTCAATATTCCCATAACGATAAACAGTATTTTCATGGTTCATATATTTACGTTTCTCAATAACCCCACCAATCCCTTTTGTCATAATTACTACTTCTCCATAGGAATTTATCATTCTTGAAAGCAACAACCTGTATCTTGTCAGTGGATATATCCAATTCTTCTTTATTGGTTTTAATGCTTACTCCGGTAGGCTTTCCCTCACTGTCGATATGAATGATAAGATCACCTTTGGGTAACTTGCCTTCACCATACAACTGTTCGTAAAGTTCCGCAATATCAAAATCATCCCTCTGCGGATAGTCACTGCCAAACGCCTTTTCAAAAAGGGAAAGAATCGCTTGCTCGTCAAAAAGAATACGGGCAAAATATCCATCTTCTCCAACATTCCAACCTACGTCGATTTTGCGGGGGCGGGCTTGCATGGAGCAGGAATTTTCTTCCAATCGTTCCCACAGAATATTATCGTATTCTCCATTAAAATAAGTAATTACTATACTCTTTAAATCCACATTTTCCATTTCTATTTGTGGGACTATGTGATAGTCAAACCGTTTCCGATAGTTCTCATACAACAAACTGTCAGGTAAACCATTATTCTTCAAATTTTCCATTATCCTTGGATATTTCTGTATTTTTTTCACATATTCATCTTGACTGATTACGGCGTTCGGTCTGAACTCTGACATGGGTACGGAAACTTCTGCACCATGCAAACAACAGACCTCGGTTCTTCGTGCATCACCAGCAGCCCATATTTGTATCATTCCGTAGGGAGCCATCCCGACAACGAGTGCGTCATATCGACATTCGTTTCCTTGATAATTTATCCACACTTCATCAAATAGAGATTTCAGTTTCTCTTTCGGCAACCATTCCGAAACGAAATAGAATTTATTCTCCGTAAACGAGAGCCAAACAATCTCAATAGCTTCCGGCAATGGTTTATAATCTTCACCCACAACGTGCCATGACTGCCCCAATCCCCACGAATTGCCAACAACCGATTTACTCGGTATATAAACCGTACTTTTGTCCGGCATACCGAAATACCCTACATGAATAGTCGTAGGATAAAGATAAGGTGCGCTTTCGCTTGGATACCACGAATACAGCTTTTCCTTCTCCTGTTGCTTCTCCTTTTTGCCGGAGCAGGAACTAAACAAACTCAATATTCCCATAACGATAATCAGTATTTTCATGGTTCATATATTTTATATTTCGTCAGTAACAAGTCTGCACCATCTTTCAATCGCCCTGCGTGGAGTAGCTGAACACCAATCGCCCACACATATATCCGTAAAATCTTCCGCATGGCATCGTTCCAGATATTCCAAAAAGTGTAGTACAGCCTTCCTCTGTTCCTCACTGAACAGCACCAGCCTTTCCCGTACAAACTCGTATAGCTCCGTTCCGGCATCCGGTAATGTCAGCGAATGAACAATGCTTTCGGGTATCATGTCCGCACCCTCATAATCTTCCAGTGCGAACAACATATACGCCGGAAGGTAGAACCTGAACCCCTGTGGTTCAAATAAAGGCAACGCATCCCGTTCTTGCAGGAGCAATTCACGGGGCACATCCTGCCAATTTTCATAACGGCTGAACCCTTCCCGTATCTGCTTTCGTTCCAGATCATTCCCTTCCAAGTCGTTCGTTATATACTCCGTACCCGGATAAGGCATATCGCCAAAAGCATCTCTAATTTCCTGTATCATAATTTCTAAATCTCTCATGTTCATAGTCTGTATGTTTTATAATTTTCCGATATTAAATCAATTTCACTATCAGTCCACTACCAGATTTATTTCTTTTGATATGATTTGTCCGGTTACTCCGTTTACTGTGATTGTCACCTCTTTATTAAAGTCTATGTAGCTATATATATAACAGGGGATTTCTCCCTCTCTTTTTACAACTTTTTTTCCAAAACTGATAGTGCGCTCTTTGTGTACTGTTCCGTTTTGCATATGATTCGGCATATAGTACCCATTTTTCCAAAGTATTTCCTGAAATTGTAGAAAGCTGATTTTAAATCCTTCATCTTCACAAACTGTTTTTATCAGTTTTCCTGTACAGTCATAATTGTAAGTGTTACCAATTCTAAGAAGGCGGTTATCATTTATAGCCCAATATTGTTCCTTTATCAATCCTGTTTCACTGTAAATCTTTCCTGCCATTATGTAATCCGGTCTGATTACTTCTATTCGATAAAAAGCATCTTGTTTATCCTTCCGGTCATAATAATATTGGCACAATTTGATAGCCTTGTCAGGCAAAGTATCGCAATATCCCCGTACTTTATATTCTGGGGTAGGGTAGCTTGTTTCTTCCATAGCCTTCTTGTTAAAAGTAGCGGTATCAAGTACCTCATATTCAACAGTTTTGGCAAACATTCTTTGGCTGATTTTATCCACAGGATATATTTTATCATATCTTCGTCCTAAATCATATTTTGCTATAATCGAATCTACTTTTCGCTGATCCTCTTTAGTCAAAATTACCTTTTCGTAAAATTCATCACCAAACAATGCATACTTTGCTTTTGTATCAGTAGAGCCGTAATCAAAAACATTGTTCATATATGGCAATATTTTCTGACCTTCCGTTCCGTCTTTTTGGTCGGTAAACAACCAATAACCAAAAATAGGGTAAGTAGGTCTTTGTTCCTCATTCTCCGTCTTTACATCTTTCTTATCTGCAATATCAACCCTTTTCTGCCTTTCTCCTTGTCCGCCCATATAGGCATGTATAATCATTTCCTTTTCTTTCGGTGATAAGGTAATGGCTTCTGCGTCTGCACTCTTTGTACCGTCATTGTTAAAATTACATTCCCTTAATATCAGGTACAGAGTTTCCCCTTTTAATGGAAAAGAATCGGGACGAAATTTGTTTCTTTCTACTTCATACCCATTTAGAATTGATTCTTCTCCTTCTGCAAGCCTTTCCTTTCTACTTGTACAGGAAGAGAATATCCCCAATATTCCCATAACGATAAACAGTATTTTCATGGTTCATATATTTTATATTCCAATGGCGACAAAGATACCCCGTCGCCTCACATATCCTTTTTCGCTTCCTATCCATTCTTTTTCGATAACTACTCATTAGAGCAATATTTCTTAATAATGGCATCCACTTTCTTTTTCCATTTATTAGAGAGTGAAACACTTGTAATGTCTGTTATGTAAAAATTACCATTCTCATAAGGAAGTGCTTTGGTCTTTCCAACAAATATGTAATAGGTCTTTGGAGGAAGATTTGCTTGTACTGATATGTTTTCTATCATACCATATTCTATTATTTCCCCGGCTTCATTTTTAACATCATCATGTTTTATCACACTTGCATCATAAAACGCTCCGCTTTTAAAGGCTTTAATAATATCTCGTGTTTCCTTTCGGGTTAAAGGGATTATCGAAGCAGAATCCGAAACGCTCCACCATGCGTCCACATACCTTTTATCAATCAAGCCCAATGAATCAGAATCTCCGATAAAATCGTATAGGAGATGCTTCTTTTCTGTTTCACCGTAATCCTCTTGTTGTGCATTGGTATTTAATCCTAAACTCAGTAATCCCATTATCAATACTATTTTAAGTTTCATATTATTTCATCATTATTGTTTTTCCAAATATAGCACAAACTTTCAGAAAACACAGTATTTGCTGTATTTTATTTCGTGCAGACACAAAAAAAGCACCCCGAAAGGTGCTTCACATATCACATAAAAGATCGAATGATGTTCAATTTCCGTTCAAAAGAATCATTTCAGTAGTTTATATACAGCGTCAAATTGCCGTTTCAGTCGTTCGGTATCAAGTCCCGTGGTAAAAGCCAGCACGTATGACATTCCCAGATGTGTCATTCGGAACATATCGACGACCTCTTCCGTGGCAATATCATTTCTGATTTCTCCCGAAGCGATTGCCCGGTCAATAATCTTTCGCCACATCTGTTGGTCTTTCTCAAAGATAGCATCCATTCTCTCCACAAAGTTCGGATAATACTTGTACGCTTGGAACAAGAACTGAAAATAGCATTTGGCACATTCCTTTCTATCCACACCCAGTTCATTGCTTAGATAATCCATTGTTCTTTCCACACCTTCGATATAGGTTTGCAGAAAATCTCGCAATGAAATATCTTCCGCAAACACGAACTTGTTTTCCACCTTGTGCGGTTCAAAGATATAGGTATCTACAACCGCCTTGAACAGTCCTAACTTATCCTTCGTATGATGATAGATACCCCGGCACGACAACCCGATAGCTTTCTCCAGTTTTACCACCGTCACCTTCTCGTAATTGTCCTGTAAGAACAGCCGGAACGCATTTTTATATATTTCAGCCTTATTCGTTTTCATATCAGCGCAGCATATATTTATCTTTGGTTTCCACGAAGATAATACATTTCTTCCGAACAGCCATATCTCCACCCGTAAAACCTCACATCCACCCCCTTTTTAAGACAATCCAAGGGCAGGTGCAGGGTGCAGCTATATATATATAGCTGCACCCTGCACCTGTAAAATGCACCCTGAATATCAACGATTTACAATCTCATAAAAATGCACAGTGCAATCCTCTTTTTGCACCCCTTTCATTTCTCGTCCATCCATTCACCCTCAAAAATTCCCCCAATAAAAAAACACCGCATTTATTTCCTATTTTCAGTCTATTTTTGTACATTTGTACCAAGTTATCAGAGCAGAGCGAAGAAACGCAAAGAACTCCGCACCGTTACTAATTCGTTACCTGTTACCTAACTTTCTACTCTTTACGTCTTGACAATTAGTTAATTAAACTTTTCCCGCAGTTTTTTGAAACAGAATATAATATTTCCCGGGAACATATTCTTTATATTCACGGCGATAGAAGGCAGAAGTTTGGCTCTTTGGTTTTAGGGCATAATGTAGAGGATAATGAAGTCGCTTTTGAAGAGTGGGTTCATAAACATAAAAATCGTCGGAGATATCGCCCGAATCTGAAGGATAAGAAGGGTAAATATTTTGCCAATGATAAGTTGGTCTATCTCGCTTTCTTTTTAAAGGATATGAAAAAAGGGAATTGGAAAAATCCAATAAGATATTATGCTGTAGATCATATTGAGGAGCGTTTGGAAAATTATTATGAGAAGAACATAAAACATTCTAATGACATAATAGATCATAACTTGGGCTTTTTTGAGTCACTGAATGATTTGAAGGAGATTACATTGCTTGGTCATTCGCTGGGTGATGTAGACTTTCCATATTTTAAGGCAATTGTTGAAAATGTAAGAAATGTGGATGATCTGATTTGGAATTTTAGTTATTATCGTGATAATGATATTATAAATATCAGAAGATTTTGCAGACATCTGAATATTCCCCAGGGAAAAAATGTTAGGCATTTCAAGATGTCTGATATAAAGCGGTAGCCGGACTCACACCATTCGCATACCTTTAATTCTAAACGATCTGTTTGGCGGTATGTGACTAGTTAATGCTGCTGTTATGCAGTGTTCTATTGTATAGGTGTGTACGCTTTCTGCCTTTGGCAGAGTTTCTAAAACCAGAATCGCTAGTAGGTCTTTAAGATTCGAATGTGATTTGTTTAATGGTTATGAGGGCAGGCACAAGCTTGCCCTCTTTTCAAAATTGAAGGATATCACAATCCTCTTTTTTTATTTGAATAAATAATAATAATTGCTTGCGGCAAAAAGAGCCAGAAACCGGAGGCAGGTTCAATAATACAACCGATTATGGTAAGCAGCAAAATAGAGTAACCTAAAAATACGGGTGCTGGTTTTTGTTCTTTTCTGATATAATATTGAAGCGTTTGCCCCCAAAGGATAAGTATTATTCCACAGATCAAGAACCAAAAGGTGAAACCTTGACTATAATTCTCTCCAATAGAATTTACTAATCCATTTCTGAGCATTTCCGAAAAAGCATCTTTTCCGATGAATAGTGCATAAATCGTATGAATGACTCCTGTTGCTGTTAAAAATCTCCCACTATATTTCCAAAGTTTCATGTTCTTACTGTTTATATACTTAGTTAATGCTGCAAATATAAAGGATAGTAAGACACGGGTATTGGATGAATTCGACTTTTTTTATTTTGTATAAATGATAGTAGTCTCATTATCGAGTGGCAATGATAAAAAGAAATTTGGAGTACTACCTGATAACTTTTTTATTTCTCTTGATAAATGAGAGGCATCATAATATCCGGCTTTTACTGCTACTGATAAAAGGTTGTCGAATGATTCGTTCCTCAATATTTTAATCGCATTCTTGAATCTTACTATACTATTATATCTTTGAGGAGTGAAACCTGTATGTAACTTGAATTTTCGTTCAAAGTGTCGTTGGCACAGATTAACTTCGTCCATTAAATGGCTTATGGATATCTTGCCTTCATGCGCATTTATTTGATTCACAGCATATGCGATTTGTGCATCCATTGTATGGCTGCTTTTATATAGGTGCTCTTTCAGATAGCGTTCTATTAAATTAATCTTGCACTGAATACCCTGTTCTTCGAATAACCTTTCAGCAAAAGAATCGCTAAAAATAGTGTTTAAGTCATTCACACTTAACCTTATATTTGTCAATTCGCTTAGAGAAATTTTCATAAAACGGGATAGTCCGCATGGCCGAAAGCGAACTCCAAATGTATTGATAGTACCTGATGATGTTATTAATGTCGAACAGACGTTCATGGGACCAATAAAATAAGAATGATAAGGTTGCATCATAATGCCATGATTAACAGTGGTTTCTAATATGAACATAAAGTCCGTACATCCATCTGTAGATAATTTTATTTGCATACCTTGTTCTGTTTGGCCTTTGAATTCCCAATATCTATCAACGTAAGGAGCAAGTATATGGCATGGTAAGTATTCTTTGTACATATTTAGAAAGGGTATCTGTTGAAAAACGATCTGATAGTACAAATATAAGCAATCGTATAGGATTCCTATTGTACGATTTCGACATTTGTATTTGTTTTAGATTCTTTATAATAGGAAATTTAATTCCTTATTGTGCTGCTTTCGGGTAGACATTGAGTATGTCTCTTTATTCTTTTTACCATCATCCTTGGTTTAAGATATTGCACATCTTGCGTTATGAAAAAGAGCAACTCAAAAAATAACTTTGAATTGCTCTCTTATTTTAGTGATCCGCCTGGGATTCTCCTAAGAGAGTTACCACGCTGATATTTAAAACTTTATATTTTTGCTTCAAGCATATCCCATGATTTAACCCACTGATTTGCTACGTGCTTTTGCGGTAGTTTGCTCATGGAGAATACTGAGAACAAAGATAAACCTTTTCTTCTGATTTACAAAATAAAGATTTTTATTTTAATTACCACCAGCAAGAGAACTATTATCTTCTCTCTATTGAGTATCCATAAATAGAAAAAAGCTTTCTCTTTTTATCACCCCTATACATGAACTTGTCATTATTGTGATAAATTTTATTAATACGATTAGAAAAGTGACATCTCTGTTCACCGGACAAACCCCTTCCATTGGTCTTTAATATATAAGAATAATAATTGGGGATCACATCTCCATTCTTCATGATAATTATTTAAAGTTAGGGGCATTTGAAAGAAATATATTCAAATTTGCAAACATTTCATCAATGCTGTCGTAGACTTGCCAGATGGCATTTGCATAGTTATTCGAAATAGCGTTAGGCTGTACTCCCAAATCCGTTAATGCTCTATCAAGTCTTGTTTTTGAATCATTAGCTTTATGAGCATCTAACTGCCTAATACTATTTACAGCTGACAACTCTAATAGAGCATTAAGATTTTTATTTTCTAAAACTCTCTCTACAAGGGTTTCTTTGTTATGTACAGGATGTAAACCACTTTCTTCTGTTATTTTCAGATAAGCTATAATAAGTTCAAGTAATTTTATACTTTTGAATTTTTCGGTTTCTGAAACAGGGAAACCCATCATGTCTACGATTTTTCTTTCAAATTTTCTCCGAACAGAATGTATAGCTTTTTACATCGGGATATAAATTGCTCTCTAGAAAAAGATTTTAAATCGATGTGTTGGGCAATAGCATTAAATTCAGGAAATTCCGACCATCCAGTATATTCAATATGCTCTTCATCTAAACCAATTAAGTCTTTTGATGAATAAGTAAATTCAAATAGTTGATTAGATAAACTTGCTAATATTCTTCCGAATAGAAAATATTTCTTTACTAAACGTTCTGATTTCAAAGCTATATTTTCACCCTCCACAATTTCGGAAGGATGTATGGAAAATTGATTCCAATAATCAATTATTGTATATCTATTGCCTTCATATAGCTTTTTGATTTCAATTTTAATTGCATTTTTGCCTACACGTTCGCAATGAGTTACAGCCCATTGATTTTTATAATTGACACTTCCAGACAAGGGATGGACCTCATAATCTTCATCTGCTTCATATACTGCCAATACTTTGTCGGAAACATATACATATTCAAATGGTATTTCAAGACCCTAATACAGCATTTAATCCAAGAATGAAAGTAAGAGATATAATTTGTGAACCTCTTTTCAACTTTGGGTTA
>OGHF01000094.1_pt1 | contig 72990 bp, 66 predicted proteins | sample 1571481 | NCBI WGS metagenome assembly OGHF01 (sample SAMEA2581952, study PRJEB24529) | metagenome | biome: Human gut stool | place: China | collected 2011
CTGGTGATACAACAATGGCTTCTCTTAAGGAAGTTGAAGGTATCGTTGGTGGTGCTGGCGCAAGAGTTCAGAGATAATTAATTTAATTCATATTTGGATTCAGACCAAATAAAGAGTTGCCCGGGAAACCGGACAACTCTTTTTCATTTAATAATATATTAATCTTCCGCTTCACTATCTGTAAGAGATTGTAAACACAAGTGTATCTGAATATGAACCCGCATATGCTTTATCCCATTCAGACTTATCTATTGAAAGTGTCAGATTAGTACTGTTTCCACTCTCTGCATATGTAGCTATACTGAATTCTTTGTTACCATCCATAATCTTATACGCAATTGTTTTACTCTTATTTTTACTGTTCTTAAGTTTTCCACTTGCACTTACAGATACATTTACAGTCTTGTCTGGCTCTAATCTTGCATTATCAAGAGAAACACTTCCAAGCTTAACAGACTGTTCTCCTCTTTCAATTGTTGTATTTGCCGGAATAGTCACTGTATAGACCGGATCAATTGATACAGATATTGTTGTCTGTCTTATCTGTGTCTCTTCAGCTCCTACAGGAATAACACTTCCCAATATAAACATCATACTCAATGCCATAGCTGTCAATTTCCTCATAATAGCCTCCATTCTTTCATCCATTAATGACTGTTTATTTATTTTGCAACTAAAACTGTCTCAACATTAGCACCATTCATTGTCTTTCCATCTGTAAGCGATGCTGTGCTAATCTTAATAACAGCATTATGTTCTCCTGCTGCAAGCGGATGCTGCAGTTTTACATTAGTTATAGCTTTTCCAGGTTCAACCATATCTGACTTGTATATAGTCTCGCCCGTATCAGATAAAACAATTTCAAATGTAAAGTAGCATGGATTTCCTTCAGGGTTAAACAGATTCATTGTAACATTATCTTTTCCTGCATCTACAGTTATAGATGGATATCCTGGTATCCTTATTCCCTGCTGTCCGCCACTGTAATTACTTCCTGTACCAATTTCACCAGAATCAGAATCAATCGTTGGTGTAAATTTATCATCATTATCTTTATTCTTATCTTTTCTGATAACAAGCACTGCAGCCAGAACAGCAACTGCTACGCACAGTACTATTATTGCTGTTATCATAATTTTGTTTTTTGAAATCTTCATTCCAATCCCTCCTGACATTCCGTACAGACCGGTCATAAAACCAGTCTGTACGAATTACTAATTAATCAAACCTTACACTGACCTTAATATTGCTCAAATCATATTTATCAGAAAATGAACCACTTGCATCAAATCTGTAGCATATAGCATCTATATCTTTGCATCCTATGCTGTATGTGTGCGTGATTGTCTGTTTATTTTTCTTCTTAAGATCAAGCTTCTCTCCATGCCATCCATTCCATGACTTGTTAGAATCTTTTCTATATGTAGTGTCTACCTCTGCATATCCGTCATCTACCATTTTAATATAATAACTGATTGTAACAGTCATCGTATTGCAATGCTTCTTTATCTCATTCAGAGATATACCTTCCATATAGATGGAATTAGTTCTTGTATAACCACTTGTTGAAGTTCCTGATGCTCCATCTATGAAGAAATGTAGCTTGACTGGTTCTTCCTTTGAATCATCAGTTACACGATATGAATATGGGTGGCTGTAAGTAAATGTCTTATTAAGACTCCAGCTTGCATATAATGTAACCGTTCCTTCACCCGCAAGATTATCAGCAGAAACTCCCGGTTTATATGTAACCGTTCCGCCATCTTCTACACACCAGCCAAGGAATGTATATCCATATCTTGAAGTCTTTGGAAGTTCGTATTTCTTGTCATATGTAAATACAAGGTCGTTTATTGCATCTCCATCCTTTGTATCAAAATGTACTGTATACTCATTAGCAGTCCAAGCCGGATATAAGGTAATTATTTCATTATCTGCTGTTCCAAGTCCACTGATAACTTCATTATCATCATATAACCTGTCCGCTCCTGCCTTTTTTGTCCAGCCTGCAAATGTATAACCTGTTCTCTTAAACTGATTAGCACTTAAAGCTGCTTTGTCTGTATACATAAGCTGCATATCCTGCATAGAACCAGTTGTTCCATCACCATATGGAATAAACCGGATAACATAACTGTTTTCCTTCCAGTTTGCTGTGTAGCTTCTGTTACCTGTAGAACCTGTAGTAATCACAGGATCCATAACAGTTCCCTCAACTTCTGTTCCACTCCAGCCTGTAAACGTATAACCTGTACGTTGTGGTCTCTTAAGAGTTATAACGCTAGTATCAACCTCATATGTTTCAGGATTGTCAGCCTTTCCTCCATTAAGATTATAACTTATGGTATATACATCTTTCTTCCACTGTGCTTTTATAACAATATTACCGGCAGGCATTACATCCGGGACAGCTTTATCCCATCCTGTGAATGTATATCCCTTCTTAACCGGAATCTCATTAAAATTAACCTCAGTATTATAATCCTGTGTTATAGAAGCAATTTCACTGCCACCATCTGTATTAAAACTGATTGTGTACTGGTTTATCTTCCAGCCTGCAGTATAAGTGACGTCTCTGTCTGGCATTGTACCTGCAACATCTTCATCCCAGCCTGTAAATGTATAACCGGTTCTTTCCGGATTAATAATATTAATCTTAGTGCCATATTTATAATCGTATACAGCATCCGACTGTCCATTATTCAGCTTGAGAACAAATCTGTGTACATTTCTCTTGTAGAAATATCTTATAACAGTCGAACCATCGCCTTTTACTATGGCAGTTTCTGTCTCTGGTGAACTGAATCCTTCCATATACTTAACATCTGGCGTTACCTGGCTGTCAGTATCAGATGTAAATGCCTGTCTGTCATACAATTCATATGAACCGTCAAGCTTTTCAACAAGATGTTCAACAGTATAATTAACCTTATCTGCATCCCACTTTGCATATAAAGTAATATCATATGCCGGCATTGTACCGTCAAACGCTTCTGTACATGCCCTGTCAACATACCAGCCTGCAAATGCATATCCTGCTCTTACAGGAACCGGTGCAATAACATTGCTTCCCCATCTGGCTGTTTTCTTTTCGGTACTTACAGTTCCACCCATAGAATTAAATGATACGCTGTATGAATTTCTATCATAATGCACCCGGAATATAAGACTTCCGTCTGCCGCAACAGTACCAGATGGCAGATCATCTGTAAGATGATAAAGTCTGCTGTCATACTGTTCCTTATCTGCAGTTACACTCTGTCCTGTTGTTGCTTTATTAATTCTGGTTTTACCAAGTTCATATTCTCCTGATTCATTTTCAAGATAATATTTTGTTGTGTATACAACATCATCTGCTTCTTTCCATACTGCTGTATAAGTTGTATCCTTTGCAGGAACTGTCTGTGTAACAGCTGGTTCCCAGCCTTCAAATACATATCCTGCCCTATATGCAACCGGTGTCGGCATAAGAGTTCCATATGTATATCTTCCTTCTGAAACAACACTGCCTTCTGAAACGAACTTAATATTGTATTTATTTCTTGCATAATAATAATTGATTGTTGTGCTTCCATCAGCACTTACTCTCTGTGATAAAGCTGCCGGAGTCATAAATCCGTTTCTTGTGTCAGGCTTTGGTGATACCTCTGTATCAGTCTTAGCTGTCTCCTGCTTTGAAGAAACTGCTGTATACACACCATCCGTTCCTTCCACGTAATCAACAACATTATAAGTCATATCAGCTGCTTCCCACTTCGCATATACAATTCTGTCCTCATTAGGCATTACTGACGGAATAGTATATTTCTTTGTAAGTGCTTCATCTGTATACCAGCCTGCAAATGTATAGCCCTGTTTAACAGGATCTTCAGGCTTTGTAATTTCTTTATTGTACTTAGATATTATAGCATCTACAACTGAACCGCCGTTAGTCTGGAATGCTATATAATATCCATCTCTTAAATTATCCCAGTGCAGAGATATCTTTCTTGTTATCGGCTTAGTATTAAAAGAACCCTTCTGACTCTTCCATGTTATTATCATCTCACCATCCTGCTGAGGTTCACTGCCTGGATTAACCTCAACTATATTAGTTTCAGGATCATATGAGAACGCCGGATTAGTCATTGTTATAGAAAAATATCTGTCGCTGTCATCATAAACCTTAGTAAAATACTCATTATTATCGTCAAGACCTTCTTTCATATCAAGATACTGCATTTCAAAATATGTATCCGGAAGTCTTACAGTCTTAACATCTCTCTTCATCTTGATATCTTTAACAGAATCCTGACCATATGCATAATCGCACACATTTTCAACTACACCAACACTATACAACGGCCATTGCTTCTCAAAAAGTGTAGGATTATAACTAAACGTTCCAGAAAGTGCCTGTGCCAGGAAATTAACCTCCATATACATGCCTATTTCCATGTATATAGCTCCCATTGAGCTTGCTGTTCTGCCCTGCGAAGCTGCATATTTCAACTGATAGTAAAGATATCCCCATACCTGGGCATATCCACCAACCTCTGCTGTAAATCCAACACTTGCAAGTTTTGTTGATATAAGACCTACAGCCACACTTAGTCTTATTCCTGCCCGTATTCCTATTGTTCCTATTGCATATACCGAGAACTCATACTGTTCTTCGCTTAAATCAATAGAATCACTTGTAACCTTTCTGTCAAATACCATAATACTGTAAACATACCTCTTGGCATTCTTATACCAGTAAGTCATGCCCATTGATATATTAACATTGGCAGAAACAACGAATTCAACCTTAAACTCGATATCAATAATTCCAATAACCCTTACATGTGACTCTGTTAACGACTTACTGTATAATTCAACCCAGTCAGCCTCATCATCAAGCATATCAGAATATTTTTCAGCAAGACTCTTGGCAACAGATAACTCACTGTCATCATCGGAATCCTTAATATCTTCAAGTCTTGTAGATAAATCCGACTTGTCAGATATATATGTAGTTCCGATTTCCATCATATTCTTAAGTTCTTCTGCTATTCCATTAATCACTTCATCAAGTTTAGAAGAACTTTCGTCATCATCATCTTCTTCAGCAGTTCTTACATTAACATTAAAATTAATTCCAGTGTAATCATACAGATCTAATGAAACCGCAACGCGGTAATCATCAATATATGGGAATATGCCCCATACTTTCCATATAGCCTTACCACTTACATTAATATTAATCTTAACTTCCTGCTCAAATGTTGCTGATACAATTACCTTCATATTAGAGAATGAAATCTCTACACCAATATCAAGAGCAAGTCTTAATCCACTTACATTCTCAAAATGTTTTAAATCAGTTGAAAGGTTAGCTCTTACATGGTCAAGTTTTACTTCTGGTTTCTTGCTGCTATATAATGCAACATTGCCCTGAGCCTTATCTGGAAGATAAGTTATATCCTGCGGCACAATGCTGATATTGGCATCCATAGTATCAGACAGATATTCCTGAAGTTCCTGATAAGAATTCGTTCTTACAACAGCCTGTGCAACCTCATCTACAACACTCTGTGCAAATCCACTGTCAACAGCCTGCTGCTCAACGCTCTGTTCAATGCCACTGATATCCTGATTCTGTAATATACTTTCACCACTCACATTATCAGTCTGATATACATCCATGGCTGCCTGAACTTCATCCCATGTCACATTCTTATATGTGATTACATAATCAGCATTATTAGTTGAAACATTTGTTATAACAGCATACTGTATATCATCATTTCCAGTTGCATACAGAGCAAGATAATCACCTGTATCAACTGTTGTATCTTCATCAAGTCCAAGTCCTGCTCCAAGACTGTCACTGCCATATGACATTTTATTCTTTGTAATTGTTATACTGTCATTATCAGGATCATTATCCTTATCATCAGCTACATTAACAGGAAGAACATCAGGAACGAAGAGTATCTCCTCTGCTGCCATACCCCTGTAGGAATATTCATTTCCCTTAGCTGATGTAATCTCAAAGAACGAAACATCATCATCAGATATAACACTGCCATCTAACTGTGGCACAACATCTCCGTCATATACTGCAATCTTATCTCCTGCATTAAGTTTACTGTCCGAATATGTAAAGCTTCCTGTAGTTTTAACAGCTTCCTGACTTATTGTACCATCCTGTCCTACAGTCATTACCGTCACAGATATTCTGTCTGCCTTCTCTCCGTTAACATAGAGATTACTTAAGCTTCCTGACTTTATGTACTTAATGTCATCCCTAAGATTCACATTAGTTACATCCGGCTTATAAACTGTAAAATCATATTCTCTTATTGTCTGGTCATAGCCTGTGAAATACAGCCTGTCATCTGAAAGTTCAAGACGGTAGCCACAGCCTTCCTGCCATGTGCCATTGCATTTTATTATAAATGTATACGCTCCATCATCTAATACACTTCCGGCTGTAACATCTATTGAAGTATTCTCAGAAGAATCGCTTACATTCTTAACTGATACTTTATTCTTTACTTCTTCTTTAGTTAGTCTTCCGCTCTTATCAGTTACCATAATTGTAAAATCATTTGCATCAACATCATAGCTTCTTGCGTATGTATCTATGCTGACTGTCTTAAGCTCCTGACCATCAACCCATGATGCATATAATACAACATCACTTAAAAGTCTGTCTGTACTGGCAACATAATCTGTGCAGTCCGCATCATAACACCATCCCAAAAATGTTGAGCCTGCCTTGCCCGGAACCGGAAGATCTGAAAGCTTTGTTCCCGCCTCATACACTGAGTTATCAAGTTCTGCTGCACGCCCCTGCTCATCTTTATCATCAGTATAAAGTGTTCCGCCATTAGTTTCATACTTAATGTTATATTTTGTTGTTTCAAATGAAATATCAAAAGTAAGATTATCTGTGTATATTCCTGCATATTTAGGAATTTCCTGTAATCTTGTCATATATTTTCTTGTCTTGTCACTGCCTGTTGCTGTAAGCTCTGTTATTACTGAATTATTAGTAAGAGACAGCTTATTCTCTTCATTATATAATTCATATCCCAGCTTTACATCTCCATTCAGAAGATTCCATTCATTCTTAGAATAAACAGATACACTTACTTTATCTTTCTCATACAGTCCGCCTGCATGTCCCGATACTGTAAGATTCGTCTTGTCAGCATCTACGCTTTCAGGTATGTCAATGTAATAATAACGCTCAATCCATTTTGCATAAAGAACTACAACCCCTGTGTAATTCTCTTCTGAAATCTCCGTTACAGGACTACCTGTCAGTTCTTTATTATCATACCATCCTCCAAACTCATACCCCTGATTGACAATATCATCCTTATCCGGTAATTGCTCTGCCGGATATTTGTCTGGTGCATTATAGCCACTGACATAATGACCACCGTTAAGCTGATAATCAATCTCCTTTAACTGGGACAACTCATCATATGAAGACTGATTCCCTTCTGCATAATACATGCCCGGTATTGCTGCAGCAAGAATTGCAGAACATAAAAGTATACTCAAAAACCTCTTCATCCAAACGCCTCCTTTATGTTATAACCACATATACTAATATTTAGTTTTCCGTCTGCTATATATTGTAGTTATAATACCTTATTAAAAGACATTTGTGAGGTTACCTGCATGAATTACAAGTTTTTTGACATGAACGATAAGATTTATATATAGAAATTTAGTCTCATGCAATATATAATTAATCAAGAGATATTTTATACACTAAGCTATAATGAGGAAAATACTATGAAAATTGCTATATGTGACGATAATGAAGCTGAATTAAACAGAATCAGAGAGCTGTTAGAAATATATGCCTGTGACAAAGGTCAGAAGTTTTTTATAAAATGTTTCACAAGCAGTGTTGAACTGGCATCAACTGCTGAATTTGAGAAATATGACATATATTTTCTTGATATAATTATGCCAGTAATGGACGGCATTAATCTGGCAAGAGAAATCCGTGCCTTTGACAGATTTTCACCTGTAATCTTTCTGACATCATCTCCTGAATTCGCTGTAGAAAGTTACACAGTCAAAGCATTTAATTATCTTCTTAAACCTATAATTAAAGATGCTTTATATGATACGCTGGATGATATTCTTGATACATTTCATAAAGAACGCAATGATGCATATATTATAAAGAATAATTCAGGTATACATAAAATATACTTATCAGATATTATGTACGCTGAAGCTCTTAACCGGAAAGTAATATTACACCTTTCAAACAACGAGCAGGTCATGTCGACAGACGTATTCTCATCTATATGTGATACACTTATGACACATAAAGAATTTGCTCTTCCACACCGTTCTTTCATCGTTAATATGAATTACATCAAGACAATAGATACAGTCAGAATTGAATTAACCAACTGCAAAACTATCCCGGTTGCACAAAGACGCGTTTCGGACATAAAGAAACAATATCTGGATTTCCAGATGGAAGAATAATCTATAATATACATTTGGAGGAGAATTTAATGACAGACATAGTCTCAGTACTAAACCTTATTAATTATGGTTTTGTTTTAATATTCGGAATTATTGTATCTTTCTATTTTGCCGGAATACAATGGGAGGACAATAAACGCCTTTTTATACTTACTACTGTATTATTTGTTCTGTTTCAGGCATTATTCTACGTACTTTTAGGCGAAAATGTCCTTTTTAAATGTTATCCTGTACTGATACATATTCCTTTAATTCTTATTATCAGATATATATGTCACCAGAATATATACATATCATTTATTGCCGTTATGTCCGCTTATCTGATGTGTACACCCAGAAAATGGTTTGGAACCCTTGCAAAATATATATTCCCTGAAATCCCTATAATTTCAGATGTTGTAACAATTGTAATCACTATTCCACTTCTGATTGTGGTAATTAAATACATTTCACCTTACATAATAAAGCTCAAAGAAGAATCAAAAAACATTATTTCCATGTTTTTCCTTCTCCCTCTTACATATTATATACTTGAATATGCTCTAACCGTATATACTAACCTTCTATATACCGGCAAAGCCGTAATAATTGAATTCATGGATAGTTTTATTGTTATATTGTATTTTTTCTTGTCAATAGTGACACTCAGTATGTCCAACAAAAAAAATACAGCAGAACGTGAAAACATCATACTTTCCGCAGCTGCATCTCAGGCTGAGAAAGAAATATCACAGCTTACAGATTATCAGAAACAGGCCGCGATATACAGACATGACTTAAGACACCATATGAATTTCATACAAAGCTGCCTTGCCGGTAACAATACGCAGCAGGCTCTCGAATATATAAATGAAATTAACAATAATCTGGATAACACAAGAATAACAAGATACTGCAGCAACGAAGCAATTAACCTTATATTATCTTCATATATAAATAAAGCCCATGATGCAGACATTTCCACACAGATATCAGTAACTGCCACTGATTTTTCAAGTTACAGAATTACTGATTTGTGCAGTCTCCTGGCAAATGCTTTAGAAAATGCAATAAATTCCTGTATAAAGCAGCATGATAACGCTGCCCCAAAAGATAATAAGCGTCTTATAACAATTAAGTTGTTTGAAAAAAACAACAAAATATGCATCAATATATCCAATACATACTTTAAGGAACCCCGATTCCGCAACCAGATTCCTGTAACTGATGAACCTGACCATGGCATTGGTGTCCGCAGCATAATTTCAGTAATAGAAAAATATAACGGCATATATGCCTTTTTTACCAAAGATGGTACATTCTATTTTCAGGCTTGTATATAAAAAATGGGGACTGCACATACAGTCCCCATCTTTTATATTATTGTATTAATTATAATGTTACACCCTGCTTAAAGATTGCAAGATCATGGAATCCTGCTATCTCGGCCTTAACCTTCTTACCAGAAGCAACATCTAATACGAGCTGGAAGAGCTCCTTAGCTGCATCTTCAAGTGGAAGATCATCTGTAACAATTCTTCCTGCATTAAAGTCAATCCAGTTACCCTTATTTCCTGCAAGTCTTGAGTTAGTTGCAATCTTAACTGTAGGAACCGGTGATGCAAATGGTGTTCCTCGTCCAGTTGTGAAAAGAACCATCTGTGCACCTGAAGCTGCACAAGCTGTAGCAGCAACAAGGTCATTACCAGGTGCGCTGAGAAGATTAAGTCCCTTAGTATTAACTGGCTCTGCATATGCAAGAACACCCTTTACTAATGAGCTTCCTGACTTCTGTGTACATCCTAAAGACTTGTCTTCAAGAGTTGTAATACCGCCATCCTTGTTTCCTGGAGAAGGATTCTCGTAAATCTCCTGACCATTCTTAATGAAGTATTCCTTAAAGTCATTAATAAGATGAACTGTCTTCTCGAAAAGTTCCTTGTTAGCACATCTATTCATAAGAATTGTCTCTGCACCAAACATCTCTGGAACTTCTGTAAGAATAGTTGTACCACCCTTAGATACAAGCATATCTGAGAAAAGACCAACTGTTGGATTAGCTGTGATACCTGATAATCCATCAGAACCACCACACTTCATACCAATGATAAGTTCCTTTGCATTAACCTTTTCACGCTTAAATGTAGCAGCATAAGCCATAAGCTCGTTCATAAGCTTCTCTGCTTCTTCCTGCTCGTTCTCAACATCCTGAACCTGAAGGAACTTAACTCTGTCTGGATTAACCTCTCCGATATAATCCTTAAGAACTTCAATACGGCTGTTCTCACATCCAAGACCAAGTACAAGAACTGCACCTGCATTAGGATGATTAATTAAATCAGCAAGAATCTTTCTTGTATTCTCCTGATCTTCTGTTGTCTGTGAACATCCATATGGATGAGTAAATGCAACTACTTCATCTACTCCTTCTGGCTTGTTAGCTCTTGCTGTTGCTTCAATTGCTCTTGCAATTGAGTTAACGCATCCAACTGTAGGAACAATCCATACTTCGTTACGGACACCAACCTTGCCGTTCTCTCTCATATATCCATCGAAATAAGCTGGCTCAGTAGGCTCAACATCCTTATGTCCCTCTGGTTCATAAGTATATTCAAGTAATTCGCCAAGACCAGTCTTTAAGTTATGAGTATGAACCCATGCTCCAACCGGAATATCAGCCTGTGCAAATCCAATTCTGAAACCATATTTGATAACCGGATCACCATTCTTGATAGCCTTAATTACAAACTTGTGTCCCTGTGGAATATCTTCTACAGTTGTCACATCAATTCCTGCAACATTAAGAGTAGTGCCTTTTGCAATAGGCTTTAATGCTACAGCAACATTATCATCTTTATTAATCTTAATAAAATCCTGCATATATTCTCCTTGTAATTCTAATTATTATATTAAATAAGAGCGGATGAATATAAAAACATCCGCTCTGTAATCACTCAAAGGGCCTGTTAATTAGTCGTCAAGAGCTAAATCATTAACAACTGCTCTCATACCTCTTTCTCTGATATCTGTGATGTACTCAGTAATAACTTCTTCAAGGTTAAGAACCTTAGAAAGATCCTCGCCACCGAAGAACTTAGTATTGCTTAAGTAAGCATGTGTGAATTCCTTAGCAGACTTTCCTGAATTATCTCTGAAGAAATCAAGAACAGCCTTATCATCTGTGATGTTGTACTCTTCACCGTTTCTGTTACCCTTTAATACAATACCGCCGTTGAACTCAGCTTCTGTCTGTGATGTATAGAAGCTCATAAGTGCTGCGATAGAGAATGTAAGGTACTTAGGAAGCTTGTTAAACTTCTTAACATATCCCAAGAATGAAGGTAAACATCTAGCTTCCCACTTAGATACTGAGTTAAGTGAAATGCTTAATAATCTATGATCTACGAATGGGTTAAGGAATCTGTCGATAACAGCCTTAGCGAACTCTTCGCAATCTTCCTTAGAAAGTGAAAGTGTAGGAATAACTTCATTGTAAAGTGTCTCTTCCATGTACTTTCTGATTACAGGATCCTTCATAGAATTCTCTACATTGTCATTACCAGCAAGGAATGAAGCTAATACAAATGATGTATGAGATCCGTTAAGGATTCTTACCTTTCTTTCCTTGTATGGATGATGATCCTTAGTAAATACTACATTAAGTCCAGCTTCCTTGAATGGAAGTTCCTTCTCAAGCTGCTCAAGTGGAAGATTAGAATCACTCTCTACAACCCAGAGACCGAATACTTCAGCTCTGTCGATAAGCTGATCCTCATATCCCCATTCCTCGCAAAGCTTAGCTGCGTCTTCTCTTGGATATCCTGGAACAATTCTATCTACGAGTGTTGGGCAGAATGAGCAATAATTGTTAACCCAATCCTTGAATCCATCTTCAAGTCCCCAAAGCTCGATAAACTTCATGATGCACTTCTTTAATTCAATACCATTATCAGCGATAAGCTCACATGGAAGTAAGATAAGTCCCTTATCTGCTGCTCCGTTGAACTTCTGATATCTCTTGTAAAGGAGCTGTGTAAGCTTTCCTGGGTATGTCTTAGGAGGACGTGCATTAGGATCGTTATCTGTCTCGTCAAATACGATACCAGCCTCTGTTGTATTAGAAACGATGAATCTAAGAGTCTCGCTTGTACCATACTCAATGTACTTGTCATAATCCTCAATAGCTGCAACTGCATCTACTACTGATGTAATCTGACGTGTGATTTCCTTAGGCTCTCCATCAACAAAACCTCTTAACTGAAGTGTGTACTGGCATTCCTGATCATGGAATCTCTCAAGTGTACCGAACTCGATAGGCTTAACGATAACAACACCACCGTTGAAATCTGTCTTCTCATTAGTTACATCGAAGATATAATCAACGAATGCTCTAAGGAAGTTACCCTCACCGAACTGCATAACCTTAACAGGTCTGTCAACTGCATGTGTAATACTCTTGTTTAATCTCTGCATCTTAAATCTCCTTTTTTCATTGGGAATAATCCGTTTTACGATAACGGTCCCTAATTATTAACCAGTAAATGGTATGTAAATAAGTGCATGTAAGCGCTTTCATAAATAAAATATACTTAAAAATGCTCTAAGTCAATACATTTTTCTGCTTTTTAAAAAATTCTTACAATACACTTGTTTTTATAATAATACCATTGTATAATTCATTTATCAATATGTAAGCGCTTACATTTATTCATTTTTTATCAATTTTTGTTAAGCGATACATTTACATTCGTCAAGAGATGAGGTCGCACATGAATATTAATATATATGATGTTTCCAAAAAAGCTGGTGTATCCATAGCAACAGTTTCAAGGGTTCTTAACGGCAACACCAGGGTTTCTGAAAAGACAAGGTACAAAGTTATTAATGCAATGAAAGAATTAGACTACACTCCTAATGTATTTGCAAGAGGATTAGGTCTTAATACTATGAAGACAATTGGCATTATGTGCATAGATTCATCTGATATATACCTTGCCAACGCTGTTTACTATCTTGAACAGGAGCTTCGCAAATACAACTACGACTCTATTCTTTGCTGCACTGGTAAAGATTATAATAATAAGAAGAATTATCTCGAGCTTCTTTTGAGTAAAAGAGTTGACGGAATTATTCTTGCAGGTTCACAGTTTGTAGAAAATACCAGTGAGCATAATAACGACTACATTATTAATGCAGCTAAAGATGTCCCCATAGTGCTGGTCAACGGCTATCTGGACGCTGCCAACATTTATTCAGTAATGTGCAATGATGAAGAAGCTGTATACAATGCAACAAAACTCTTGATAAATAATTCACATCGTAATATAGTTTATTTATATACGAGTACTTCATACAGTGGCATGAATAAGTACCGCGGCTATCTTAAAGCAATTAATGAAGCCGGTATTACTCTCCCGGATGAATTCCATCATCTGTGTGGCAAGAACATATCTCATGCCAGGGATTATCTTACATATCTATATGATAAAGGTATGAAGTTTGATGCCGTTATGACATCTGATGACTCTATCGCTGCCGGTGCTGTCAAGTTTGCACATACCCACGGAATCAGAATTCCTGAGGATTTAGAGATTATTGGATACAATAACTCTGTTCTTTCATTATGTACAGAACCTGAGCTTACCTCTATTGACAGTAAGGTTGAGGAACTATCCTCATGCGCGGTAAGCGTGCTTATGAAGGTTTTATCCGGTGAAGATGCTGATAATCACAGTATCATCGCCGCTGATATAATAAAACGCAACACAACAATATTTTAATTCACAGGAGGATTATGAATCATGAAACAGTTCATGGACAAAGACTTTTTACTTTCAACTCCAACAGCTCAGCATTTATTCCACGATTATGCAGCTAAGATGCCAATACTTGACTATCACTGCCATATCAACCCTAAGGAAATCGCTGAAGACAGAAAGTTCGAGAACATCACACAGGTATGGCTTGGTGGCGATCATTACAAGTGGCGTCAGATGAGAACTAACGGTGTTGATGAGAAGTACATCACAGGTGATGCTTCTGACCGCGAGAAGTTCCAGAAATGGGCTGAGACTCTTGAGATGGCTATCGGTAACCCACTTTATCACTGGAGCCACCTTGAACTTCAGAGATACTTCGGATACAACGGTATTCTCAACGGCGATACAGCTGAGGAAGTATGGAATCTCTGTAATGCAAAGCTACAGGAAGATTCTATGTCAGTTCGTAACCTTATCAAGCAGTCAAATGTTACATTAGTTTGTACAACAGATGATCCTGTTGACTCACTTGAGTGGCATCAGGTTCTTAAGGATGATAAGACATTTGACGTACAGGTACTTCCTGCATGGAGACCTGACAAGGCTATGAACATCGAAAAGCCAGAATATCTTGATTACCTTGAGACATTATCTAATGTAAGCGGAATTAAAGTTAATTCATTTGCTTCATTAATGGATGCTCTTAGAAACCGTATGGATTTCTTTGCTTCTATGGGATGCTCAGTATCTGATCACGCTCTTGAGTATGTAATGTACAAGCCATACACAGAAGAAGAAATCGAAGCAATCTTTGCTAAGAGATTCTCAGGTTCTGCTATCACAACAGAAGAGATGAACAAGTTCAAGACAGCATTCATGGTATCTGTAGGTAAAGAATACAATAAGCGTAACTGGGTAATGCAGTTACATTACGGTACAATCCGTGATAACAACAGACTTCGTTATGACCAGTTAGGACCAGATACAGGTTATGACTGCATCAATACATATGACTGCTCTGCTGAGATGGCTCAGTTCCTTAACGCACTTAACGCTACAGATGAGCTTCCTAAGACAATCATTTACTCACTTAACCCTTCAGTTAACGCTGCTATCGGAACAGTTATCGGATGCTTCCAGGATTCTAAGGCTGTTGGCAAGATTCAGCAGGGTTCAGCTTGGTGGTTCAATGATCATAAGGTTGGTATGACTAACCAGATGACAAGCCTTGCTAACTTAAGTCTTCTTGGTAACTTCATCGGAATGCTTACAGATTCAAGAAGCTTCCTCTCATACACAAGACATGAGTACTTCAGAAGAATCATGTGCGAACTTATCGGTGGATGGGTAGAGAATGGTGAATACCCAGCAGATGAGAAGGCATTAAAGAAGATTGTTGAAGGTATCTCATACAACAACGCTGTAAGATACTTTGGATTTGATCTTTAATTAATACCTAAAAAGACAAAAGCCGCTGCCACAATATTTGTGGTAACGGCTTTTTTACTACTTATTCTGTTCTGCTAATAACTTCTTTAACCTTTCAACTTCTGCTTGTAACTTATTATTCTGTGTTGATAGTTCATCATTCTGCTCCTGTAAGTTATCTGACTTTTTTAATTTTTGTTGCAACTCATCATTCTGCTCTTTCAAAGCCTCCATCTCATCCTTCATCCTGTCGACCATCAATTCTGCCGTATTCCTATCCAATATTCTCAACGCCTCTGAAAACATACTGAGCACCTCCCCAGGTCTTTCCAAATACTCATTAATATAACGGCGTATAGATTCCAGATCATGAAATATCTCTATCAATCTGTCTATCTCCTGCGGTGTCTCGGCTACAAACAATGACAGATACTTTAACCTGTCTCTCTTCATCTTCTCAGATACAAATTCATCATTATACTGACTACTGTCATAATCGTAATCCGTTATCTTAATACGCCCTTCTCTGATATCAGAATATCGGTATTTCTTAAATGTGTCAAGGCTTACCAGTACAAAATCCTGCAATAATTCTATCTTTATTCCAGTATTAAATTGTGTCTTTCCAACGTGAAAATATAGTGCCTTATCAACCTGACTTATAAGACTTTTATTACTGTCCTCAAATAAAATGATTGTATGAACCTTCCTCATATCCTTATAAGACGGTTTTGAAGAACCATTCATTGAGCCTTCATTCTTTCCAGCAGTTTCACCTTTATATCTATTTACTATCTTGTTGGACCACTCCAGTCAACCTCACAGCTTTCACCAGGACGGTGTTCAAGATGATTTGATATATCATTTGTGGCACAGTATTTGCTGTAGTCATCACAAAATTTTGTTTTTCCTACAGGATAAATGCCATTAGTATGGCATTTATCCTGATACTCTTTCTACAGAAGAGTAAGCGTTACACCAACTCTCTTTAATTCGTTATGAACATACTCATAATCAGGAATTTCATAAATATCTTCTGTTGTAAGTTTTTCAGGGAAAAACATCTTATAAAGCTCATCACCATTAATATCTTTGATGCCTTCATATGTAATGTTTTTCTCTTTTGCAATTTTCATAACTGTACTTATGGAACTGCGTGACATATGTCTGGTTCTGGCAATGTCGTTTTGAGACATGCCGCTTGCATTCAGCTCTAGGATGAGCCGAATCTTAATTCTACTTGCCATAATTGTGTCCTCCTTCATAGATTATTGGGATTAAAAATCCTTAATAATTCTACTCCGAAAGGCAGTATCATTCTATGAACAAGCAGTATCAATATGTGGACAAACATATAAATTGTGGCATGGTACTCATAAACGGTCAGGCGGTATCTTTTTGCGGATAGGTGGTACGCTGGGTGCGGAATATTCAATTAATGTATCAAATCAAAAAATTATTTCTTCATACAAGTGTATTATTCATCAACAAAAATAACATTTTTGTTGATACAAATTCATATTATTAATTCAAATTACACATATAAACTCTCAAAACCCCTTTAATTAATATTATTTATAATATTGTTATTTTTTATTCTGAATGATACAGTTACTAAATACTAATTTTAATTTTTTCTTTTCTTTTTCTGTCAACATACTATCGCGTGCCATTTCACATTCGATAACAGTTAATTCATCATCTTCCAAATGATATATATATTTCAAAACAAAAAATAAAAATTCAAATGGCAGTACAAAGTGTTCTATTGGAATCCTTAGTGCATTTCTTTCTGTTCCAATATGCATATGTATAAGACTATGATAATAATCTTTTCTCCCTACTTCTTCGAAATCCACCCTTACAAAATTGCTAATCATTCTGTGAAGCTGTTTAAAATCAATCTCCTCTTGATTATTTTCATCTGTATTTTCTTTTCTGTTTTCACTATCATTTCTAAAACTAGGAAGATATGATAATATATGACCGATAACATTATTGTTCTCATCAAATTCATAAAATAAAAATATCATAGAGTCATCTTCCAACAAAACCGTATATTGACAATTATACATCATCTCATCAAAAGCTTCCATATATGAATGAAATCTAATTTTTCCAGCCTTATTTCCCATAGCATTTTTTGTCTCATAATATTCATTAACATTATTTATGATATTAATTTTCTGTTGAAGATCTGATAATGCTAAAAACTGTTCTCTCACAATTTCTTTTTGCGATAATATTTTATTTACTTTTTTATTCATTTTCACTATACTCTTGTAATTTATTTATTAATTCAGCAATAGTTCCTGCTCCTACCTGTTCTTTTAAAATTTCAATGGTTAATTCTTTATTATCTTTTAAACTCTTAAACGCCTTTTCATATGAATCTGCATTTTTAGCTTCTGTCTTTGCAATGGTCTTCATTTTACGTAATTCATTTTCAGTTGGATATCTAAAATCTAATGTAAAATTTTTTTCTCTTATCTCTCCAAATTCATTTATTAATGTTGTCATTGCAGAACTTTCAACACCATATATATATACTTTAAATTTTGCACGAGTCATGGCTGTAAATAATCTGTTTCTTGAATATGTTTGCATTGCACTCATTGTTTGTGCGTTCAGTATAAATACAATATTAGCTTCATTTCCTTTTGCTCTAAAAATAGTTGTATAAGGAACACTTCCTTTTCTTTTAAACTGTAACGCATTATCTTTATTTACCAAATGAGTTGTGCTTACGATGTCAGAATTTCCACTTATTTTCTGCACAAAAAGCCTCTTAAATACATTAAAATTATCTTGAAATGAAATGCTTGCCAAATCAATAACTAAAATATCTTCAGGCACCACATCTTCATCCTTTATAAGATGGCAAATTTCATCACATACTGTTGTATACTGTTCTTTTTCATCTTCAACATCATTTATTTCCACACAATCGTCTGGTCGTTTATCAATTACCTCTTTTCTTCCAAGAACAACCTCACTCCCATAAGCAAGTTTCCCCGACAACTCTTCATAACCTATTGCCGTCCAAATTGTATAATCCTGCATCATATTAATGATATCAATATCACCCTGCTTATTCCGCCTATAAATTCCTAAACCTAAAGCATGAGCTGCTACAATTATATCTTTTGGAGTTCTATAACAAATACTCAAATTTATATCTTCGCACTCCACTCCCTGAAAAATACTACTTTTACTCGGCATACTGTCCGAATTATCATTTAAAGATTGTAATTCATCATATGCATAAATCATTTTCCCATTATATTTTAATGTCGATAATGCCAATTTAAAAAATCCCAATGAAAAATCCTGTGCCTCATCAACAAAGATATAGTCATATAACTTTTTTCCTTTTTCCCCTAAAGTATTAAACAGATTTCTGCACACTTTATCAAATTTATTTGAACCTGATACATCATTATATCCTTCCCGTGCAATATTATTTTCTTTACATACCCTTGAATAAAATCCTTCCATTTCATTTCCGCCCCAAGAATGCAATATATGAATTTTAGACATGTCTGGTTCTTTATACTTTTCGAAATCTTTATAAAAATTCACAAACAAATCTTTAATATATTGTTTGAGCGATTTTGTATAAAAAACATATACTAATTCTAACTCTCTATTTTTGTAATGCATATACGCCATTTTCTTAACAAGAAGTATAGTTTTGCCACTTCCTGCTAATCCTCTAACTCTTGTATGAGCTGTTGTCTTCTTATAAATTGTTTCGAATTGCTCTTGATCCAACATATTAATTTCATTATTTCTGGCTTTAATTAATGCTCCCAAAGTATTTTCATTTTGAATTTCTCTATCATCTGTATGATTGAGTCCATATATATTTTGAATAATTGCATTTATTTCTCTATAATTACGCTCTGTAAGACAATCATCCAAATTTTCCAACAAACTAATAACACTATCAAGTGAATCAATATGAACTGCATTTAAAATATTCGTATTTTTCCAAAAAAGAGTACTCAACTCCGAACTTTGCATCATCATCATTAATAAATGTCTTTTATATACTTCCATTTCCTGATCATCTGCATATATGTATATAATACCTTTTTTGCAAATTATGCATGATTTCATAATAGTTTCCTTGCCATCTAATTCTATGAATGGATATCCATAATAGATGGAAATTTCATCCAAATAATCTATTTGCTCTAATTTTTTTACAAGCCCATTTATCTTTACTTCAATTTCTTTTGGCAAATCGTCAACATTTCCAAATATTCGCATATTTTTAAACCTCCATATATAATTAAACTTATATTTCTTGTTTTCTCTTTCTTATGATATCCCATTTCATATACATGAACTTACACATTAATTTACTAGATATTACTATTTTCTTTAAATTTATAAGCATAAATATTTATATATGTATAATATCATGTATACTAAATAGTGTAAATATACTTGTCATATTCTGTGATTTTTCTACCGCCATCTGTTTTTTCAGGATTTGGTTTGCAATAAATAATATTTAATTATAAAAAAGTGTAGGAGAAAAATTAAAATCATTTTCCTCCTACTTGATTAATAATTACTTATTCTGTTATGTTATTTAAACTTTCTATTCCTGCATTTCCCCCAAATGGTAACATTCAACTGTTATGTCCTTTAAATTTTTTCTTTTTGTTGCTGAAGTTTTAAATTACTTGCGCAAGCACACATTGTTTAACGCTTTTTCCCCCAACTATTTTTCACCTTACTATCAATGTATTTCTCAACAAACTGAAAAATCCCATTAACATTATCGCTTTCTCCATAACCAACATTCTGTCCTATAAGAATGCTGATACACCCTGCAGCAATTCCTGCTTTAATATCATTTTCTCCATCCCCCACCATAAAACTCTTAGATAAATCAATATTAAAATCATTTGCTGCTTTTAAAAGCAATCCCGGTTTTGGTTTGCGACACTCACAATCAATCTTCAATTCAGCAATCTCTCCTGAATATCCTTTATGTGGGTGATGCGGACAAAAATATATTCCATCTATATATGCGCCTTCTAAACCTAACTGCGTTTCCATTTTATTATGTATTTCATTTAATTGTTCATATGTAACCTCTCCTCTTGCAATAACAGGCTGATTAGTTACCACTATACAAAGATATCCACTATTATTTATCTTTTTAATAGCTTCTGTTACTCCATCAATTAATTCAAAATCGTCAATATTACGCAAAAATCCTTTATAAATATTTATAGTACCATCTCTGTCCAAAAAAACAGCTTTCTGTTTATTAGCTAAATTCTTAGCTTTTACTATACCTGCAATATAGTCCTTTTCTACTGCTCTATATCTATCTGGTGTTCCCATATCCTTAACATATTCTGGACTATCATAACAATACATCACATTCTTTCCGCATAAAGGTTTAAGTACTTGTCTATCTAAATCAACTTTAACTATCTTTCCATCAACCTCTTTACCTATCATATCCGTATCTATGTCTACCATATCCAATGCTTTAGCATTAATTACATGTAGCCCGGCATTTACTCTGTTTTTATACCACTCTGGTCTAGTTTCTTCTTTCGTCAACCATTGTTTTACAGATAAATCCCTATCAGCAATAATTAATCCACTATCATAAGGATGACTATTAGGATGTGTAAATAAAGTCACCAATGCATTTTTATTTTTGTGAAATTGTATCATTCTTTTAAAATCCACCTCAAAAATAGCATCAGCGTTTAATAACAGAAAATCATCATCTCCAAATTTTTCTCTCAATTTAAAAAGTGCTCCTGCATTACCCAATGGAATATTTTCAACAAAATATTCTATATGAACATTCCACTTGCTTCCATCTCCAAAATAATCCTTTATCTTATCACTCATATATGATATTGTTAAAATCAAGTCATCAAATCCTTGATTTCTTAAAGATATTATTTCTCTTTCTAAAACAGGCACACCATCAATAGGTATAAGTGGTTTAGGTATATCAGGAAATAATTCTGATATTCTTGTTCCTTTTCCACCTGCCATAATTACAGTTTTCATAATAATCAAGCCTTTCCTTCACTACCTAACACATTTATAATTTTATGTTCTACAAGTTCTTTAACGTATGCTCGTCCTTGCTTAAGATATACTCTAGGATCAAATGCTGATGTATCAGTCATAAGTACTTCTCGCACACCTGCTGTCATTGCAAGTCGAATATCGGAATCTATATTAATTTTACATACCGCACTTTTTGCAGCCTGTCTTAACATATCTTCTGGTACGCCTATGGCATCCTTTAACTTCCCACCATTAGAATTAATAATATCAACATATTTAGTTGAAACACTCGATGCACCATGTAACACTATTGGAAATTCTGGTAATCTTTCAGATACTTCATCTAATATATCAAAACGAAGTTGTGGCTTTATTCCAGGTTTAAATTTAAATGCTCCATGACTTGTTCCTATTGCAATTGCGAGCGAATCTACACCTGTTCTACACACAAATTCTTCTACTTCCTCTGGTTTTGTATAAGAATGATTCTCCACATTAACATCATCCTCAATACCTGCTAATTGCCCTAACTCACCTTCTACGACTACCCCATGTGCATGTGCATAATCTACTACTTTTTTTGTAAGTTTAATATTTTCTTCAAACGAATACTGTGACCCATCAATCATTACAGATGTAAAACCACCATCAATACATGATTTACACATTTCAAAATCTGCTCCATGATCTAAATGAAGTGCAATTGGAATATCATATTGAAGATTTGCTGCTTCAACTAATTTTACTAAATAATTATGATTTGCATAATTTCTTGCTCCATTTGATACCTGTAATATGACTGGAGATCTTAATTCTCCAGCTGCATCAGTTATTCCTTGGATTATTTCCATATTATTCACATTAAATGCTCCAATTGCATATCCGCCTGCATAAGCTTTCTTAAACATTTCTTTTGTTGTTACTAATGACATTGTTTTCCTTCTTTCACACAAATATTATTTAATTTTTATTAAAATGACATATACGACTAATATATGGTTTTATTAATTGATAGTTAAACTTTACTCCAATAATTATCATAAAAAATTCTAATATTAAACAAATCCATATATTAGAAATAATATATGTAATGAACATACATAATATAACACCTATAAATAATATTATAAATTCTGTCCAATTTATTTTTAACTTAAAGTATTTCTTTGAATGCCCAACTCTTATAATCATCAAAAATAAATACGCTACAAATGTTGAAAAACTAGCTGCTTGCAATCCAATCATTTTAATACTTCCAATATTAATAATTATATTAATTATAGCCGCAAAAATTGTAGTTAAAATACTTCTATGCGTTTCTTTTGATATTTGATACCCCATTCCTAAAAAACTACATAATGCACTAAATACCGCTCCAAGATATAAAAAACCTGTATACTCCCATGCCATTTTATAAGCTTCTGAAACAAATACTTCAATCAGAATTCTAGTAGCAGGAATAGCACATAAACATAATGTAAATAACAAAACATAATATTTTTTAAATATATCACTAAAAAAATTATCTCTGTCTGGTGATTTATATTCTTTTATAGCAGCTTCTTGCCATGCTAGATAAAAGATACTCGTTATCGTAGTAAGAATTGTTGGAAATTTATTTGCCATAGAATAAATTCCATTATAAGTTGTTCCTAAAAAAAATAAAATAATATATCTATCAGATGAATTAACAACCCACCAACATATTGTATTAGGTACTAAAGGTGCTGAATATTTAATAATTGGTTTAAATTGTGAAAATGATGTTTTAATCTTAATGGATTGTAAAATCTCTGGGGTTCTAAAAATCATTAATATTATACATACAATATAAGCTATCACTTTAGATATAATTAAAGATTGCACTCCCAATTTTAAAATAACTAATCCTACAATTTCACACAATAACATTACAAAACTATTTAAAATTCCATAAAAAGCGTATTCTTTATTCTTTCCTAAACCTCTTATTATATCCTGAAAGATGACATAAAACATTGTTCCTATAAGTAAAAAGCCTATCCATATCGCATATTCAATGGAGTTAAAACTACAAAAAAAAGCGTATATTACTTCAGAAAATATAGTAATAAGACATAGAAATTTTATACTCCCTGATATTATTTTCCCCTGATTATCTTTAGAAGAATCAATCAAAAATCTAAACACACCATCATTTATCTGAAATATTATTAAAGGTTGTATCATTGAAATTGTAGTCAAAACGACATCATAATATCCTAAGTCATCAGGTGTTATAAAATATGAATAAACCAATACCATAATATATGACAATATTTTTGTACCGAAATTGCCTATAGCATATGTAATAGTATTATTGGCTAATCTTGACTTGTTATCCATAAATTAATTTACCACCCTCATCAACCTATCCTGTAATATATCTATATATTGATTCATTGTAATTTCTTTATGATCAATTAATTTCTGAGAATAATCTTTAACATTATTAGAAATGTTATATATTAAATCTTGTACTTCTTCAATAGTTGTACCTATTTTTATAGAATGTGCAAGAAATCCATCTGTTGTACTTGATCTACTATCATGCTTAATCATAATTCCTGGTATACCTAAAGACGCACACATTCCTATGCCATGTACCCTTCCACCTATAACTAAATCAAAATTATTATATATATTTATATAATCTTTCGCATCATAAGAATAATAAATATCATAGTGAGGAAATTCTTCCTTTGCTCTATCAATTTCATCTATATAATGGCATACTAATGAAACATCAAATTTCTCACCCAATTTTTTGTACAAATATATTATATAATCATGCATTTCTTTAGAAACATTATTTCCTTTTAATGTTTCATTTGTTGCATATATTAATGCTATTCTATTCACTTTTTTTACCAGTTTATTAAATGGAGCGGAAAAAAGTGCTGGACAAGGTAAATATTTTGCATTATATATTTTTAGTAATTGTTCAGTTTGTCTATCTCTAGTTGCAATAAAAATTGCTTTTGATAATGTCCTATCTACAATTGAATTAGCTTTAGAAAAATCCACGCTATCTCCTGCTCCCAATCCTAAAAACAGACTTGGTATATTTCCTCTTTCAATTACTTTATACATAGTCTTTAGACGTTTGCCATACCATTCTGGTGAACCTGCAAAAAGTGCAAAATCTATATTGCTAATATTCATATCATCCTTCCATGAATTATCATATTGTCCAATCCTAAAAATTTCTGAAATTATACTTTTTCCTTTCCAATATTTTTTATCCCATTTATATGTTTTTTTGTACCCATGTGAGCTGCTTCGCCACATGCAACCAACTCTTATATCTGGGTTTCTGTTATAAATTATAGGATTTAAAATATCTCCATAAAGATTTTTTAAAATGCATAATGCCCCCATCATAATAAATTCATCTCCAGGATTCCATTGTCTAGTAGTAGATATCAAAATATTTTTTCTCATATATTACATAATCTCTTTCTAAAAATTTACAATCATTGCATTTTTAATAATTTATAGTTTTACAATATATTTCTGATGATTTATCAAGATCATAATAATTTTCTATAACTTTCTTTTGTTTATATGACATTTCTTCAATTAAATCTTTATTTTTTAAAATCATCTTTATTATATTTGCATATTCTGCTGGTTTTTTACAATAAAAAAAACTTTCACAATCTTTGGCATATATTCCCTCAATCCCAATATCATTAGTTAAAATGGGAATTCCAACTGACAATGCCTCAAGAACTTTAACTTTTATTCCTGCTCCAGTTAATAATGGTGAAACAAAACACATACTTTGAGCGAAATAAGAAGTTTCATCTTCAACAAACCCAGTGACAATAACTTTTTCACTTGATAATTTTCTGAGAATTTCAGGTGGCCTATTTCCAACTACTATAAATTTAACATCTGTATCTGCTAATAAAGGCATTACATTATTAATAAACCAAATTGCGGCTTCATAATTCTCAGCTCTATACATTGCCCCCCAAAATAAGATATTGTGATTTATATTTTGTCTTTTTATACAAGACATATTATGATAATATGGTGAAATCACTATAATTTTATTTTCATCAATTCCCTCATTAATTAACAAATCTGCATCTTTTTTACTTTGTGTAAATACATAATCACATAATTCAATTGCATTTACCTCTTTTTTCTTTAATTTTTCATATTCTCTTTTTAATACACTTTTATTTTTATCTAATGCCAATTTATACTTTCTATATGCACCTAAAAAACTAACATCATGCTCTGATCCAATAATTCTAGCATTGGGATATATTTTTTTTATTTCCTCAATCAGTAATACCATATTGGTCCATTCTAGTATAATAGTATCTGGATGATAGTTATTATTTTTTAAACCACATAATATTTTCTTTATTTTATAAAATTTATAAAAAGAATTCCCACATTTAATTTTATGAAAAATGATTCCAAATAAATCAAATACAATTCGTTTTAAATTAATTACGAAATCCCCTTTTGAATATACTGGATATATTTTCTTATTTAAATTATTATGTATATACTTTTTTTCATCCTTTTTTGAGATACCTACTATTGTAATATTAACATTACCTTGTTCTAGCAATTTTTGTACATAATAATTAAAAGTTTTACCACCTGCATGAGCTATTTCAGAATAAGGAATTGCATTAGCAATATACAAAACATTATTTTTTTTCATATTTACCTTCTTTCATGTAATCAAACAATCACAAATATTAAACATATAAATATTGCTACAAAAATATAATATCCCCATCTTAAATATATCGAAATATTTTTTATTCCATAATCATAAAAATACATCATACTATACAAAATCATTAGTTTATGCCTTGGTTCACTAATTCCATTATAAAAGACAGAGTATATCAAAACAATATTCATAATAATTAAAATCCAAATTACCCAATCTAGATTTTCTCTTTTTTTTATATTCATATATATTCCATATATCGAAAAAGGATATATTACCAAATTCCAAATACTTAAAAGAAGATATTGCCAAAATGTATTTCCTCCATGAATAGCATGATAATGCATATCTAATCCTTTTAATGTATTCTCGACCTGATTAACAGGATTTGGATAAAATAAAAATTTAAAAATATTATTTACATCAAACTTAAAATTATAATCCCATAATATAATTGCCCATTGTGCCAATTGTTGTATTAAAGATTGTCCAAAGAAAAATATTAAAAAGAAAACTCCGCTTATAACAATTGCAGCTTTTCTCTTTTTTAATATATAAGCTACAAATATAGGTATTGTAATAAGTAGTGTATAATTTCTAATTAAAAATGCTCCAATTATGAATAAAAAACTTTTAATAATAGAACTTTTTTCTTTTTTTGATTCTATAAGTAACAAAGATATAAAGAAAACAATCCATATATCTCTCATTAATACAGAACTCATCTCTAATATTCCAATATTTAATAAAAAAGCCCAAAAAACATTATATTTATATTTATTATCGTCTTCAAAAAAACACGCTACATTATAAGCTGATAAAACTGATATTATACATTGAATAAAATACACTAATTTAATTGAAAACCCATACGATATTATCACTGGAAAGAAGGAAACAAAATAAATAAAATACACATATATCATATATCCTGCATGACTAATTTTATTATCAAATACATTCCATATATATTTTAAAGAATCAACTGATCTACCATTATGTAAAGACTTCGCAGCATCAAAATAATGCTTTAAATCAGCGCCTGGAATTCCGTATTTCCACCCCATTATATTTTCAAGGTAAAAGTTTAAAAACAAAGAATAAATTAATACAACAATTAAAGCAACAACTAAATTTTTCTTTGCTTTTGTATCTAATTTCTTTAAAAATATTATAAAATATGCAAATATACCTAAAAATATTAGTATACCCATAAGTTACCCCTTTATAAACATAATAATAAACCTAAAAATTTTACATATATATCTTTTTATAAAACTCATTTGCAAATAATCTTTTAAATATATATCTAAACTATCTAATACTATAAAAATTTTCTTCAGATTATTAAATCCTTTTTTTTTCCCAACCGTCATTGACTCTAAATGTTTTATTTTTGATTCGGCTAAATAATATGTTTTATAATTCTTTTTTAGAAATTTCTCAGCTAAAATTTCTTCTTCGCAATATAAAAAAGTTCTTTCGTCAAAAAAATCAACCTTTTTTATATATATATTTCTAACCAACATACAACATCCATATAATCTATATACATATTGTGATTTACTTTTACATGTATTTCTTTCTTTTTTTTCACGAAAAATTCTGTATGTCAAAGAGGCAAAACTAGATCTATTAATATATGGAGCAACAATATTATTATTTATGTCTATAATCATTGGACCAACTGCAGCCATTTCATCGTCATTATCTATTTTTTCAATCAACTTTTCTAAAAAACATGAATCTAATATTTGTAAATCATTATTTATAATTAAACTATATTCATAGCCATTATCACATGCATATTTTAATCCTATATTATTGCCCTTAGCATATCCACCATTAATACTGCTTTCAATTAATGAATATCCTAATTTATCTTTGTACTTATTCAATATTTTAAATGATTCATTGGGTGAAGCATTATCAATAACCAAAATGTCATATTTTTGATATATCATTTTCCTAAATTCAGATATTTCCTTCAAAGTTTGATCATATGTTTTATAATTCAAAATTATAATCAATACTTTTTTTAAGTCACACATGATTCCTCCAATAATCCAACATGTCAAATACGGTCTGTTCCATACTAATGTCTTGAGACCAGCCAGTATCCCTTTTTAACTCTGTAATATCCCCAACAATAATCTTTTCATCAGTTGGTCTTATTAATTTATCATCAACTATAGTTTCTAATTTATGATTAATTTGTTTTTCTATCATGGAAACAATATCTTTCATCTGATAAATATATTCAGATGAAATGTTATATACCTTTCCAGCTTTTCCCTTTTCGGCAAGTAACATAAGTGCTTTAACCAAATCCCTTTGATCCATAATTGCTCTCTTTGTGTCAAGATTACCTACTCGTAATTCCCAAACATTAGTCTTTTCAGCTTCAATTGCTCTTTTAGTAAAATCTGATGTAACATCGTTGACCTTTCTTGTTCCTGTTGAATTAAAAATTCTAGCTCTTATACAACGAATATTATCATTCATATAATATTGAAAAGATATTAAATCTTGTCCAACTTTACTTACTCCGTATGGATGAAGTGGCTGTAACTGCGCATCTTCCTTTACATAAACCTCTCCTTTTCGTTGCAGCGCATTTAATGTTTCACCATATTCAGCCGAAGAGCAGGCAACCACAACAATTGGATTATATTCAGAATCTTTATATTTTCTAGTTTTCTTAATTGCTTCATAAATATTTACAGTTGAATTAATATTTACATCTAATGTTTCTGTTGGGCTTACCCATGAAACAGTCGGATATGATTGTGCTGCAAGATGATAAATCTGATCTGGCATAAAATCCATTATTAATTCATCTATTCTCTGTGCATATCTTAAATCACACTGCACAAATTTAATTGGAAGCGTAATTTGCTCAATGTTTTTTTTATTCTTATGCCAAATACCTATTACGTCATCTCCACGATTAAACAAAAGTTCTACCATATGTGAACCAACCATACCACCTGCACCAGTTACCAAAACTCTCATTAATCATCACCTCCAAAAAATCTATCCTCAAGCATCAAACATAAGCAATGATATATAGGCAGATGATGCTCTTGAATCATATATGTTCTAGTTTGGGATGAACGAACCGTTACATCAGCCATTTTGCTTAACTTACTATCTCTTGCTCCTGTTAGTCCTATAACTTTCATTCCTTTAGCTTTAGCTACTGTTGCAGCATAAAGTATATTTTTTGAATTTCCAGATGTTGAAATACCTAAAAACACATCTCCACTTTTACCAAATCCATTTACTTGTTGTGCAAAACATAAAAGTGGTTCACAGTCATTCATATAAGCAGTCGACAAAGCAAGGTGACCATCAAGAGCTATAGCTGGCAATCCTCCTTGAAGGTTATTGCTTAACACAGTCCCCATTACATCATCAATCTCTTTTAACCTTATCTTATATTCTTCTGATAATTTTCTAGGATTTTCAAATCCTTTCATCAACTCACCAACAATATGTTCTGAATCTGCTGCTGAACCACCATTACCTGCTATAAGCAATTTTCCTCCGGAAGAATAGCTTTTTTCTAATATGTTGTAAGCTTCTAATATATTTTCTTTTTCACATGATAATTCTGGATATCGATTCACTAATATATCTACATGTTTTAATAGATTCATGACTTTCTCCTTATAATTCAAATTCCTCTGGACTATAATGAATAACCCTTGTTCCACCATCTTCAAATTTAAATGGAATATACATCAAATCCCTCATTGCTTTTTTTACATGTTCTTGTTTTTCAGGCTGAACATAAAATACCAAAAAGCCTCCGCCGCCAGCTCCTAGAAGTTTCCCACCTAAAGCTCCTGCTTTTATTCCTTTATCATATAATTCATCTATACTTCCCGTACTGATTGAATTTCCAGTTCCCTTTTTTAATTTCCAAGTTTCATTTAATAATTCGCCGAATTCATCTATATTTCTATCATTATTAGTCAATACAGCTTCCGCTTCATCGACAAGATTATACATTTTCTTTAATTTTGATCTCTTTTCTTCAGTTCCATTAACATTATTCACTTTTTGTATATCAGAAGAAAATCGCGTAAACCCTGTAAAGAACATCATCAAATTATTATTTAATTGTTTTTTTCTATTTGGTGAAATTATAATAGGAAATACTTCATAACCATCTGCTCCAAAATTAATCCTATTAAATCCACCAAAAGATGCAGCAATTTGATCCTGCCATCCTCCTGCTTCATTGCAAAGAACTCTTTCTAGATATATAGCCTCATCTGCTAACTTCTTTTTATCTGCATATTTACCTTTTAACGCATAAAAAGCATTAAGCATACCAACCGCAAATGAACTTGATGTACCAAGACCAGAACGAGCTGGTAAATCTGCTTCATACGTAAGTCTAATTTCTCTCATATCTAACATCTTCATAGCTTCTCGTATTGCTGGATGTTGAATATCCTTTACATTTGATACTCTTTCTGTTTTAGAATAAGACAACTCATTTGACCAATCAAAAAACCTTGGTAAATGTCTTACATTAACATAACAATACTTATCAAATGTAGTAGAAATAACAGCACCTCCATTCTCTTTAAAATATTCCTCTAAATCTGTTCCCCCACCAAAAAATGACATTCTGAATGGTGTCTTTGTTATAATCATCTTTTATTTCCTCTATACTTTCTCTAAGACATTATAAAAATCTTCCGCAAAATACTCGGCTGAATATTTTTTATATCCAAATTCATACGCTGCATCAGAAAAACATATTAATTGTTCTTTTGAATATTTGCTCACTTCTTTAACTTTATCCGCAAAAGCATCAACATCTTTTTCCTGAATTAAAAACCCTGTTTTTCCATCTTGTATCTGCTCTTTAATTGCCCCTACATTAAATGAAATAACTGGTCTCGCATATCTACAGGCATCTGTAATGACACCTGACTGTGTTGCATTTGAATAAGGTAATACAACCCAATCAGCATTCTTGAACTCCTCTATCATCTGAGTATCACTCACTTCGTAATCAACTAATGAAACATTATTAAAATTTCTTACATAATCAACTAAATATTGTGATTCCTTATCAGCAGCTCCTACAATTCTATATTTAATATCTGGTGTCTTTTCTATAATTTGTGCAAACAAATCAAATCCTTTATATTTTCTAATTCTTCCAAAATATAAAAAAGTATTTGAAAAAGTAAGCTCTGTTTTTTGAGGATAATCTCTCCATAACTCAAAACACGTTATCTTTTTTGAATCAATTTTGTATTTCTTTGATAATATATCTTTAAACATATAATTTCTAAGAATAACATGTTTAGCTAAATGACATGTTACAAAATTAGACAATGCCATAAGCTTATTACCATCATGTGGAATGACATCATGAACAGCAACTATTTTCGTTTTAAAAGGACACAAAAGCATAACAAATAAATTCCATATATGCTGACTTTCAAAATAAATTATATCTATATTATTTTTATCAATTATCTTTTTAATTTCAAATAGCACTTTTATATTAAACGTACCCTTTTCTACCCCAGGTCTTTCCGGACATCTTATATAAAAATTTTTTTCCGTTTTAGGAGCAATGTTTGTCTTAGGGTTAATTATACCTATTGCAAATACATCATGTTTAGGATATAGTGCATTAAACATGCTATATGTTGTATTTTGATGATCAGCATTATTCGAAAAAGTAATTAGACATATTCTTTTCTCCTTCATATATACTCCTCTGTTATCAATTTTACTTTCAATTCATCAAAATCATATTCCTACTTCAGCCCCATTCTGTCACAATCCTCAAACCAGTCCCTAAAACTTTCTTCTAACGTATAATGGAACTTATAATCAGTTGCTGCCAGTTTCTTGCCACATATATTTGTTGAAACCATAAGTTTCTTAACTCTGGCTGGGTGTATTCCTATCTTCTTGCCACCAATAGGTCCTACAATTCTTGCCACTGTCATAAGCAGACCTCCTGGGATTAACGGAATATGTCTCTTCATTCCAGTTGCCTTCTGCATTGTTGTGCATATCTGTTCTATGTTGTAAGCAGGCTCAAATGTACAGTTAAATATATCAACACCCGGATAATCATTATCTATCATTCTGTATTTGAAAAATCTGACAAGTTCTTTAACATATATACAGGCCTTGATTGTGTCTTTTCTTCCTGTATACACGAAATAATGCTTTTTCTGTCCCCAGTAGAGTCGTGTCATATTTCCATGTTCACCTTTGCCATACACAATTCCCGGACGGACTATTGTTAATTCTCTCTCTGAATTCTTTGCCTGCCATATCATATGAATCTTCTCTGCTGTAAGTTTGCTTATTCCATACGGTGTATTAGGTGTTGGAATTGTTTCTTCTGTTTTAAGTTCTTCTGCTGCACCATAAGGAGCAATTGAACTTGTGAAAAGAATTTTCTTTATATTATGTTTTTCTGCAAATGCAGTAACATTCTCTGCACCAAGTATATTCGTTTCAAAATACGCATAATCTGGATGCCCCGGTGTTCTATGCACTGCAGCGAGATTGAATATAATGTCATTGCTTGTTGGCTGAAAATCAAACTCAATCTCTTTTCTGACATCAAGTCTCACATACTCAACGCCTTCTATCTTCTCTACAACACCAGGGACAACGCCCTCTTCTCCTGGCATAACAATATCTAAGTCATATATTTTGTCACCATCTTTTATACATTCCTGTTTTAAAAGTTTAATAAGATGTGTTCCTATAAATCCTGAACCACCAAATATAATGTAATTCATCAATACACTCCCTCACGCTATCCTTCCCGCCTCATATTCACTGGCGGTTAATTTTGCTCTTACTTCCAGCCCTGCCTTTATGCTGCGGGGTTCTTTCCAAAGTTCAATTCCAAGTTCAGCGATTCGCTTGTGTCTGTCGATTCGAGTTATATAGGTCTGGCAGTTGTTAAGTGGACCTTTTTCGACTATAAGCCTGTTATCTACAATTATTCCGCATGACATTCTGATGCAGTTGTTTTCATCCATCAGCATCTTAAGGATTGCTCTTTCCTCTTCATATATAGGATTAAAGCCTCCTCCAATACGCACAGGAACAACCGTAGTTGGTATTCTCTTAAGCTGTTTTTCCAGTTCATTGGGTAAATTACTTTCGATAAACACATAACCTGGAAACAACCAGTCTTCTTCAAGATTCCACTTTCCTGAATATCTTTTAAGATACTGATATGTAGGCGCAAAAATATTGACTGCAGCATCTGTACTCAATGCATTCCTGCATTTTTCGATGGCAATCTTCTCTCTGCCTTTTCCAGCCATTACTACATACCACATACATCCTCCTACCAGAACTGATTGACTTTGGATATAATGGCACGCACTATCTGCAACATAATAAATATTATGTTGTAAATATTACAAACCATCTCATGTACTTTACCACAATTAAAATAAAAATACAACAGTTGTTGTATCTAATTTTATCGAATTTACAATTGGATTGTCGAAAAATCAATTGTAAACATTTTCTATTATCTTGTCTGATTTTTATAAAACACAGTAAATAAGCCTGTTTACACCAGCTAATATATCCAGAAAATTCATTTACAACATAATATTTATTATGTTGTACTTTTTACAAAACATTTTCTATTCACCACTTTTTTAATTATATAATCACTTTTTATAACCATCTTCATACTGTCCAGCAGCTTTCTATGTTCTTCCCCTGATGATTTCACATATATACGGGTTGTCTCAATATTGCTGTGACCAAGCACATCCGCAAGACGGGCTATGTCCTTTTTAATATTGTAGAAGCTTCGGGCAAACAGATGTCTCATATTATGCGGAAATACTTTTGATGGGTCTATTCCTGCTGCCACACTTAACTGCTTCATCATTTTCCAGATGTTGCACCTGTTTAAAGGGCTTCCGGTTCTTGTTATGAATATCTGCTACGCCCTGATTACAGATTCCAAAGTTACTGATTTAAGTTCACTTATCCTTATTCCTATACTCCCAAGTGTCTGGATAATAAGAGCAAGCTGCTCATTGCCCATTGAAGCAGCTGTATCAATAAGACATTCATATTCACCTTTCGTAAGTTCGCGTTTCTCTGAGACAAACATATTTTTCTGTACTTTTATCATCTTCACTTTCATATCTGCACAATTCATAACTTCAAGATAATGATTAACAGATGCAAGAAATGAATTAATACTTGATATTTTATAATCCCCTGTGCTTTCAATATAATACTTATAGTCAATAACGAGCTGCTTACTGATACATTTTCCCTTAGCATATTCATAAATCTTTTTCATATCTCTTACATACTTTTCAACAGTAATCCTGCCCTTTTCTTCCTTTATAAGTATTTTCCTTTATTCTTCTATGCTTCTCTCTGTAATAAACATTTTCTTCATTTTATTCTCCTCATTTATCCTTATTATGTGTGTCTATGAAAAAAGCCCGCTGGTTAATCTCTTAACCAACGGGCTGTTACTGTTCTTTCATTATTATATTGTTCTTATCTTTTATTCCTTGTCTTTTCCATTACATCAAGAGTATGCATCTTACCATATGCATCTCTCTTATGCTTTGGAACTTCTCCTGCTTCAGAATTAAATATACCGACATTCTGACCTTTGTTATGCTTTGCTGCACATGCCGGACAATATCTTCCGTATCTTATCTCTGCTCCACAGTCCTCACATTTGATATAACTGTCTGAACCGTCAGGAATCTCTATTCTTCCCTCTCGCAGATATCTGTTAATTGTTGATACAGGAACCCCTGTTCCATCTGATATATTAGCTGCATTAGAAGGGCCATGGTCTTCTATATATTTTCTCACCTTGCCAAAAGATGTCAGTTCCTCTGCTCCACAGTTGTCACACTTAAACACTTCTCCAAATGCATAACGCATAAGTTCCCCACACTTTGGACATATCTTGGCACGGTCATATTTAATCAGCGTATCAATCTGGCGCTTTTCCTTTTTTTGCTTTTCTCTTTCCTCAATCTGCCTTAAAGTAGGTTTCATAATCATACCTTCTTTCTTTCAAGTGTATCTCTGAATATATCTCTTCGTTCAGTTTTACCAACTTTATTAATATCTCTTTCTTTATATGTTCCGTCATTCTTGATCTGCTTTTTCTTATAATTCTTATCATCCGGTTCTTGTTCCTGCGCTGTCCTGTCTGACCTGCCCGGTTCCTTAAGAGCTTTCTCCAGTATCTCCTTATTCTGAAATGCAGAATTGCCACGGTTCATTGATAACATCTGTCTCTGCTTCTGGCTTATATACTGTTCAAGGTTGGCATTACGCACGCCTAACCTGCATCCGTATACTATCTTGTTCTCACCGATAACAACCTTCCTCACAATAATCCCCATAAGACTGTAATTCTGATTAAAGTCAGCAAATACAAGTCTTACCGGCATATTAATGACATTATCCATATCCTCCATGCCAACAAAAGAAAATCCACTCTCACTCACATCTTTAACAATAACATCAACTGCCTTACGGTTAGTCCCTAACTGTGCAACTCCCGAGATACCTATAAACAGCCTGAAAGCCCCTCGTCTGTTAACTTCAAAGCCTTCTCCATTAGCTGTAATCTTATAAAATGTTCCATTATCTTCTCTTATTGAATTAACCGCAACGCCCTTCCATAACATTGGTGGCTTACTGTCCCTTATCATATATACACTTACCGTAATACCGCCACCTGAAGAATTAAAGCTTAATATCTTTCCATTAATTCTTATTGGCTCAACCAATACGCTTTGGTTAACTTTTCTGATAACCTTCGATGGAAACTCATATTTCTGTCCATTCATACTTAATTCAATTACCAGATTATTATCCTCGGGTATGTCCTGTAAAAGCATAGTTATTCTCCATTACACGCAATTAATGATATAATCATAACACATTTACAACAATAAAAAAAGACTCTCATGCCAAACTTGCATGAGAATCTTCTTTCATGATTAATTATTCTTCATCTTCTTCTGGTTCATTCCAGTTATGATATACATTCTGAACATCATCATCTTCATCTAAAAGTCCTAAGATTCTGTTCATCTTCTTAATATCATCCTCAGATGTAAGGTCTACAGTTGTCTGTGGAATCATAGTAACCTCTGCTGAAGCAAATGTTACTCCGGCATCAGCTAATGCCTGATTAACAGCATCAAACTCCTCTGGTGAAGTAAGGATTTCATAACAATCCTCTTCTTCATTGAAATCATCTGCACCAGCGTCAAGAGCTAACATCATAAGCTCATCAGCATCTCCGGTATATTCTTCCTTGTCTACAATCATCTGTCCCTTGTTATCAAACATGAATGATACACAGCCTGGAGTACCAACATTACCGCCACCCTTAGTGAATGCACTACGGATATTAGAAGCTGCTCTGTTTCTGTTATCAGTAAGAGCCTCTACGATAATAGCTGTTCCGTTAGGACCATATCCTTCATATGTAACTGATTCATAGTTAGACATATCATTACTTGCAGCCTTCTTAATAGCTCTGTCAATTGTATCATTAGGCATATTAGCTGCTTTACACTTAGCAACAACCTGTCTTAACTTACTATTATTATTAACATCCGGACCGCCTTCTTTAACAGCAATCATAAGTTCCTTACCAAGTCTTGTAAAGATTTTACCCTTAGCTGCATCATTGGCTGCCTTCTTATGCGCGATATTCGCAAATTTTGAATGTCCTGACATAAAAATACCTCATTTCAAATTATTGTTGTAACTATTCAGAGCCAGCCTCCAAAATGCTTCGCATTTTGGAGGTGTGGCGTATCCGCCAGATAGAATTTCAAAATCAGATATAGAAATGCAAGCATTTCTAATCTGATTTATGAAATTCTGCCTGGCTCTGAACAGTTACATATTAGCTTTAATCTTCTCAATCATCTCTGCATATTCAGCATCTGTAAGATACTTCTTATCTGGGTTCATAAGGAATACGCCACCCCATTCGAACTCGTCCTTATACTTAGGGCAGAGATGAAAATGAAGGTGATGACCTGTATCACCATATGCACCATAGTTAACCTTATCTGGGTGGAAAGCAGCCATGATAGCTCTTGCTACTCTTGCAACATCCTCAAAGTAAGCAGCTCTCTCTTCTGCAGTTAACTCGTTCATATCACCAACATGCTTCTTATGTGCTACGATACATCTTCCAGGATGGCTCTGCTCCTTGAACAGATATACCTTTGATGTCTCAAGCTCACATATCTTAATACCAAACTTAGCTACGAGGTCACCCTCTACACAATATGCACAATTCTGATCTACCATAATCGTATCCTCTTTTCTATAACCAAATATAACTCATGCTTCTATATTGCCGGGTTTGAACAGATACAATCTGTTCAAACCCGTATTTAATTAATATGAGAGCATATTAATTAAATTGCATCCTTGATAGAGAAGCTGATTCTTCCCATCTTATCCTTACCCATACACTTGCACTTTACATGATCGCCAAGTGTAAGAACATCTTCAACATGGTTGATTCTCTCATTAGAAATCTTAGAAATGTGAACCATTCCTTCCTTGCCAGGAGCAAACTCTACGAATGCACCGAATTCCTTAATGCTTACAACCTTACCTTCATATATCTTGCCTTCTTCGAAGTCTTCTACAATAGTCTTGATATACTTCATAGCCTTATCCATTCCTGCCTGCTCAACACCACATACAGAAACGAATCCATCATCAGTAATATCAATCTTGACACCGCACTCATCAATGATTGCGTTGATTGTCTTACCACGCTGTCCAACTACTTCGCCAATCTTAGCAGGGTCAATAGATGTCTGGATAATCTTAGGCGCATACTCACCAACAGTCTTTCTAGGCTCAGCAATAGCAGGCTTCATACATGTATCCATAATGAAAAGTCTTGCTTCTCTTGTTCTTCTTATAGCCTCTTCAACGATTGGTCTTGTAAGACCGTGAATCTTAATATCCATCTGGATAGCTGTAATACCTTCTGTTGTACCTGTTACCTTGAAATCCATATCTCCAAAGAAATCTTCAAGTCCCTGGATATCAGTAAGTACAATATAATCATCATCTGTCTCGCCTGTAACAAGACCACATGAAATACCGGCTACCATTCTCTTAATAGGAACACCTGCTGCCATAAGTGACATACAAGATGCACATGTTGAAGCCATTGATGTAGAACCATTAGATTCAAATGTCTCAGAAACGGCACGGATTGCATATGGGAACTCTTCCTCTGATGGAAGAACAGGAACAAGTGCCTTCTCAGCTAATGCTCCATGTCCAATTTCACGACGTCCTGGTCCTCTTGATGGCTTAGTCTCACCTACAGAGTATGAAGGGAAATTATAGTGATGTATGTATCTCTTAGTAGTTACATTCTCATCAAGACCATCAACCTTCTGTGCCTCTGATAAAGGTGCAAGAGTAACAACATCACAGATCTGTGTCTGTCCTCTTGTAAACATTGCAGAACCATGAACTCTAGGAATAATATCAACCTCAGCTGCAAGTGGTCTGATCTGGTTAATAGCTCTTCCGTCCGGTCTCTTGTGATCCTTTAAGATCATCTTACGAACAGTCTTCTTCTGGTACTGGTAAACAGCTTCACCAAGAACTGCAAGCCATTCCTCATTATCTACAAATGCTTCCTTCATCTTCTCAGTTACAGCATCAATATTCTTCTCTCTTGTCTGCTTGTCATCTGTGAATACAGCAACTTCCATCTCTTCTGGAGATACAACCTGCTTCATAGCCTCAAACATCTCTGCAGGAACAGCACAGCTTACATAAGAATGCTTTTCCTTGCCAACCTCAGCAACAATCTTATCAATAAATGCAATGATTGTCTGGTTGATATCATGAGCCTTATATATAGCCTCAATCATCTTGTCTTCTGGAATCTCATTAGCTCCTGCTTCAATCATAATAACCTTCTGCTTAGTTGAAGCAACTGTAAGCTGAAGATCTCCATCCTGCCACTGTGCCTGAGATGGGTTAACGATAAATTCTCCATCAATCATACCAATCTGTGTTGTAGCACATGGACCGTCAAATGGAATATCAGAAATAGATGTTGCAATAGCAGAACCAATCATAGCAAGTAATTCTGGTCTGCAATTCTCATCAACTGACATAACCATGTTATTAAGAGTAACATCATTACGATAGTCCTTAGGGAATAATGGTCTCATAGGTCTGTCGATAACTCTTGATGTAAGGATAGCATTCTCAGATGCCTTACCTTCTCTCTTGTTAAATCCACCAGGAATCTTTCCTGCTGCATACATCTTCTCTTCATATTCAACGCTTAATGGGAAGAAATCAATTCCTTCTCTTGGTTCTTTAGATGCTGTTGCTGTTGAAAGAACAACAGTATCACCATAATGCATTAATGCAGCACCGTTAGCCTGTGCACACACTCTGCCGATATCAACTCTTAAAGTTCTTCCGGCGAGTTCCATTTCATACTGTTTAAACATATGAACTCCTTCCATAAAAAATATATATTTAACAGAAGGTCCGAAACAACTGAAAAACACACCATAAACTACCGCCATGGTATACATTTCAGTGGTCTCGGGGTATCCCTTCTGCCATTAACAACGCAATAGGGCGGAGTTATACACTCCGCCCTGATTAATTACTTTCTTAAGCCTAAACGCTCAATAAGATTTCTGTAAGATTCAATATCTGTATCCTTAAGATATGCAAGTAACGCTCTTCTCTTACCAACCATCTTAAGAAGACCTCTTCTTGAGTGGTGATCCTTCTGGTTAACCTTAAGATGTTCTGTTAACTCAGCGATTCTTTCTGTTAAGATAGCTACCTGAACTTCTGGAGAACCTGTGTCTCCTGGCTTTCTTCCATAAGTAGCAATGATTTCTGCTTTCTTTTCCTTAGATATCATGTCTAAATCCTCCTAAATATTAATCTCCTGCCACTAAGCTTCAGGTCGGAGTGTCCTATAGCTGGGTGGCGGCTCATACTTGATTATTGTATCACAGGCATTAAACCTTTGCAAGTGTTAATTATCCAATAAGAAACATATTTCTTGCAAAATCTGAATCCGCAGCAATCTGTTTCTTCAACCCTTCTACATCTTCAAATTTCATCTCAGGTCTTATAAAATGTATGAATTCAACATTAACCTTCTTGCCATATACATCCTTGTCAAAATCAAAAAGAAATGTTTCAACACTTATCTCCGGTGCATCGCTTACTGTAGGCTTAGTTCCTAAGTTAGTAACCCCGTAGAATTTTTCACCATCAATAGTCGTCTGGGTAGCATATACTCCATTAGGTGGCAGGAGCTTATACTCCGTCGGATATATGTTAATAGTAGGGAAATCCAGCTTCCGTCCAAGCTGGTTTCCTATCGAAACCACACCTGTAACATTAAACGGTCTGTTAAGAAGAACATTTACCGTTTCCATATGGCCAACCTTTAATTCTTCTCTTATATATGTACTGCTGATTTCCTTATCCTGATATTTTTCCTTTTCAACAATAATAGTTGTAAAGCCAAGTTCTTCTCCTGCTTTTGCAAGCATTGCTGCATCACCTGCCCTGTCTTTTCCAAAACGGTAATCAGTACCTACAACAACATACTTTGCATGCAGCTTATCAATAAGAATCCTGTGTATAAAATCTTCAGGCTCCATATGCATGAACTCATCTGTAAAAGGATATTCAATCTCAACATCTATGCCAAAGCCTTCACACAGACTGCGTCTTTCACTGCTTGTAGATATAAAATGCTGATACTTCTGTGGACATATAGAAAGTGGAATACCGTCAAATGTAAACAGAACTGCAAGCAGATTCTCCTCATCTGCTTTCTGTCTTACAATCTCAATCAGCTTCTGATGTCCGGTATGAATTCCATCGAATTTTCCTAATGTAACTGCACTTTTCTTATTTAATTGAAAATCATCTGTTCCATGAATATATTCCAAAGATGATCACGCCCCTTTACTTGTTGTCTTCGTAAAATATCTTAACCGGATAAAGCACTTCATCCCGAAATTCATATACACCGATAAAACATTTATCAGAATCATACACTCTGTATTTCTCATTATCATTGATTGCAGCATCTGCAGGTATCTGTTCTCCTGACATCTTATTGCCATTGTGAAGATACCGGCTGTATTCCTCTGCAAATGTTATCTCCTGATAATCACTGAATATCTTATCTATGCAGGTTATCCTGTCTTCTATTTCACCCTTTAACACAAGAGCTGATATCTGGTTAAGCGTAAGTGTGTCGTCAAGCATGAATTTGCCTACACGCGTTCTTGTAAGTTTCATCATACATGCGCCACACCCAAGCTTCTTACCTATATCATCACATAATGACCTGATATAAGTTCCCTTTGAGCAGTCAACAGTAATAGTAACTGTTTTCTGTTTATCTGAAAGATTGATATCATTCACCCTTAATGTATTAATATGGACAGTTCTTGGTTTTCTTTCAATCTCAATACCTTTTCTTGCAAGCTCATAAAGCTTCTGTCCATTATGCTTTAAAGCTGAATACATAGGCGGTATCTGTTCATACTCACCTATGAATTCATTACATGCTTTAAGGACATCCACTTCACTCACATTAACCTCTGACTGGGCAACAATTTTCCCTGATATATCAAGAGTATCTGTCGTTGTGCCAAGAAGCATTACAGCCTCATAAGTCTTTCCCCAGTCAGTTATAAGGTCACACAGCTTTGTAGCCTTACCGATACACACAGGAAGCACCCCAACCGCATCAGGGTCAAGTGTGCCTGTATGACCAATTTTTTTAGTTTTAAGTATTCCCCGAAGCTTTGCAACTACATCATGAGATGTAAATCCCTGCTCCTTATATACATTTAAAACACCATTCATGCATTATCCTCATTATACTGCTGCTCAATCATTTCACCAATCTTATTAACGATACTGTGGACATTGCCCTTAGCAGAGAATCCTGCTGCCCTCACATGTCCTCCACCGCCAAATGCTGTGGCAATTCTTGCAACATCAATCATTTTCTTTGAACGAAGACTTACTTTGTATTCGTCCTTATCTGTTTCATAAAGGAATATAGCCACTTCAACTCCGTCTGTTAAGCGTAACTGCTCAATAATTCCACCAAGTTCTTTGCCAGTGACACCATAGAAATTCATTTCTTCAATAGATACACTTGAAAATATACATCTGCCATCATAAAACAACACACTTTCAAGCAAAGCTCTTCCAAGAATCTGGTTCTGGATATAACTCTTCTTATAAAAGCTGTTATCGATAATGTCAGAATAATCAATTCCCATCTCCATCATCTTTCCAGCTATATCCATTGTCCTTCTTGATGTACAGCTGTACTTAAACACACCTGTATCATGGATTATTCCTGTATATATGCACTCTGCAACATTTTTATCGACCTTATCCTCGTCAAATGTTGTATAGAGAACTTCACATGCCGAACTTGACTGTGGCTCTACATAATTAACATCAGCAAATGAATTATTGCTTATATGATGATCTATGCAGATAGTCTTATCAGCATTTTCAAAGCAGCTCATAAATGGTTCAATTCTATCCATTGAACTGCAGTCAAGTACTACGAATAAATCAAAATGCTTATCCTCGGCCTCATGCTTAATATCATTAATACCAGATAGATAATTAAATTCATCTGATGGCTTTTCAAGATAAACAGTAACCTCGCACTCAGGAAGATTCTTCCTGATATAATTATATAAACCTAATGTTGAACCAACACAGTCACCATCAGGACGGATATGTCCTGTGATACCTATAACCTTTGCATGTCCGATTTCTTCAATAATATTCATGACTAACCTCTTTATTCTGTCTCGTCTTCAACCTCAACGTGCATCTTATTATCATGTTCTGTAACTTCATCAATAAGCTTAGACATATTAATACCATACTCAATTGACTGATCAAGAATGAATCTTATTTCAGGAGTATTTCTTAAATTGACAGTTCTTGCAAGCTGTCTTCTTATATATCCTTCTGCACTCTTAAGACCTGTAATCGTATCCTTCTGTGACTTTTCGTCACCAAGAACACTTATATATGCCTTACATGTCTTAAGGTCAGGAGCGACCTCAACCGCTACAACCGAAGTCATAGGGTTGATTCTAGGGTCTTTAATCTCACTTCTGATTATATTACTTAATTCTTTCAATACCTCGCCGTTAATACGGGTATTCTTCACACTATTTTTACGCATATATTCTCCAAATAAAAACTAAATCCTATCTTGGCACTTCAACCATGATATGTGCTTCAATCATATCCTCTGGCTGGATATCATTGAACTTTTCAAATACCATACCACACTCAGTACCTGCCTTGATTTCCTTAACCTCATCCTTGAAGTGCTTAAGAGATGCGATAGGTCCTTCATAAACCTTCTCACTTCCTCTTGTTATACGGACAACAGAATCTCTTGTAATTCTTCCCTCTTCAACGATACAGCCGGCAATATTACCAACTCCTGAAGCCTTGAATATCTGCATGATTCTTGCATGACCGATAATCTTTTCTTCATAAATAGGCTCAAGCATACCCTTAAGGGCTGCCTCAACATCTTCAATAGCATTGTAGATAACGCTGTAAAGTCTTAAATCGACCTTTTCCCTCTCTGCAACAATTCTTGCCTGATTATCAGGCTTAACGTTAAATGCAATGATGATAGCATTAGAAGCTGATGCAAGTACTACATCGGATTCATTAACATTACCAACACCACCATGAATTACCTTAACAACAACCTCATCATTAGAAAGTCTTACAAGACTTGACTTAACAGCCTCAACAGACCCCTGTACATCAGCCTTGATGATAATATTAAGTTCCTTCATATTACCAGCCTGAATCTGTTCAAAGAGTGCATCAAGAGATACCTTATGCTTAGTATCATCAAGAAGCTTCTTTCTTCCCTCGCTGATAAATGTCTCTGCTGTACTTCTTGCTTCCTTCTCTGAATCAGCAGCCATAATGATTTCACCTGCATTAGGAACATCATTAAGACCAAGAATCTCAACCGGAGTAGATGGTCCGGCAACCTTTACTCTGTTACCCTTATCATCAATCATGGCTCTTATCTTACCATAGCAAGAACCTGCTGATACAGCATCTCCCACATGAAGAGTACCCTTCTGTACAAGGATAGATGCTACAGGACCACGTCCCTTATCAAGCTCAGCCTCAATAACAATACCTCTTGCCTTTCTGTCAGGGTTAGCCTTAAGCTCATTAACCTCTGCTGTAAGAAGAATCATATCAAGAAGCTCATCAATACCCTGCTTAGTATGTGCTGATACTGGAACAAATGTAGTAGAACCACCCCAGTCTTCTGCAATAAGACCATACTCAGTAAGCTCCTGCTTAACCTTCTCGATATTAGCATTAGGCTTATCAATCTTATTGACAGCAACAATAATCTCAACACCTGCTGCCTTTGCATGGTTAATAGCCTCAATTGTCTGTGGCATTACACCATCATCTGCAGCTACAACAAGAATAGCAATATCTGTAGCCTGAGCACCACGCATTCTCATAGCTGTAAATGCTTCATGACCCGGAGTATCAAGGAATGTAATAAGATTACCATTTACATTTACCTGGTAAGCACCTATCTTCTGTGTGATTCCGCCTGACTCCTTAGCTGTCACATGAGTTTCTCTGATTGCATCAAGTAATGAAGTCTTACCATGGTCAACGTGTCCCATAACACAGACAACTGGTGGTCTTGGAACAAGCTTATCCTCTGGTTCTTCATCTTCCTTAAGAAGTTCTGCAATAACATCAACCTTCTCTTCATGCTCACATATGCAGTTGAACTCGAGAGCAATCTCTTCTGCTGCATCGTAATCTATCTCTTCGTTAATAGTAACAACCTTACCCTGTAAGAACAGCTTCTTAACAAGTGCTGCAGGAGCTACCTTCATCTTATCTGCAAGTTCCTTGATAGTAAGAGTATCTGGAAGAACAAGCTGCTTGATTGTCTCTTCTTCCTTTTCCTTCTTCTCAGGCTTTGTCATAGGCTTCTTATCAAATCTGCTGTTAGCGAACTTAAGATTTTCCTTAGCCTCATTATCTCTCTTTCTGTCATTCTTCTTGCTGTCTATTCTTGAATCATGTCTTCTTGAATCTGGCTTAGCTGAAAAATCAAACTCTTCCTTAGGTGCAGAATCTCTTCTGTCATTATTTCTTCTCTGACCTCCGTTAAATCCTCCACGGTTCTGGTCATTATCCTTTCTGAAGCCGCCATTTCCAGACTGTCCGTTTCTGTCATTTCTGAAACCGCCGTTATTGTTGCGGTCATTGTTTCTATAACCGCCATTATTATCACGATTACCATAACCACCATTGTTGTTACGGTCATTATTTCTGTAACCGCCATTATTATCACGGTTGCCATAACCGCCATTGTTGTTGCGGTCATTGTTTCTATAGCCGCCATTGTTACGGTCATTATTTCTGTAACCATTATTATCACGGTTACCGTAGCCGCCATTGTTATTACGGTCGTTATTCCTGTAGCCGCCGTTGTTATCACGGTTGCCATAACCACCGTTATTATTACGGTCATTATTTCTGTAACCGTTATTACCTCGGTCGTTGTTTCTATAACCGCCGTTATTATCACGGTCATTATTTCTATAACCGCCATTATTACGGTCATTATTTCTGTAGCCGCCGTTGTTATCGCGCTGTCCGTCTCTGTTATTATTATCTCTTCTAGGATTCTTATCCCTTGAACTGTTCTGTGGGAAATATACCTGTGAGATATGCTTCTTATCATCAGCATTACCAGACTTATTCTGTGTTCCCTGCTGTGACTGCTTTGAAGCCTGATTCTGCTGTCTGTTGTCCCTGTTATCATTCTTTACAGGCTGTGACTGCTTTGCTGGCTGTGCTGCCGGCTTATTCTCAGCCTTAGGTGCAGGCGCAAACTTCTTTCTCACGCTTGTTATTTCTGAATCTGTAAGCCCGCTTACAGGCTTATAAGTCTTCTCGCTGTTGCTAAGCATATCAGTAATATCCTTAGATGTTATATTTAATTCTTTTGCCAATTCATGTACTCTCATATTTGCCATTTAACCTCTTTTCCAAATAACAGCACTGCTGTTATTCTAAACCCTGTTCAAAATATTTTTCTATGGTCTTTGCAAATCCTTCATCAAGGACTGCCAGTGATGCGCGGAATTCCTTTCCTATCGCGTGGCCAACACTCACCTTGTCACTAAAAAAATGTATCGGAACCTTGTAATAAGTACACATATTTGTAAACATTTTCTTAGTATTATCTGAAGAATCATCTGCAACAATAACTGTGTATGCCTTTCCGGTTTTAACAGCCTTCTCTGTTGAAAACTCTCCGCTTGCAACCTTTCCGGCTTTCTGCGCAAGTCCAATCATATTAAGGATTTTCTGTTTATTTTCCAATATTATTCAGCTCCTTTGCTAACTCATCATAGACAGCAGAATCTACTGCCATCTTAAATGACCTTTCAAGTCCCTTATTCTTAAATGCTTTAGACAGGCAGTCTTCATTCGCACATATATAAGCCCCTCTGCCATTCTTCCTGCCTGTAGCATCTATAACAATTGATTCATCCTGTGTCTTCAGAATACGGATTAAGTCCTTCTTATCCTTCATCTGACCGCAGCCAATACACTGTCTTTGTGGAATCTTCTTTACTGTAGCCACTATGCATCACTCCTAATAATTATTCTTCATCAAGGCTTATTTCAGATGGTTCAACATACTCTTCTTCTAAGTTTTCTTCTTCTGTATGTTCTTCAGGTTCAGCCTCGCTCTTAATATCAATTCCATATCCTGTAAGCTTTGCAGCAAGTCTTACATTCTGTCCCTGCTTACCAATTGCTAAAGAAAGCTGCTGCTCAGAAACAACAATCTTAGCCTTCTTTTCTTCATCATCAGCTACTGCTGAAACAACCTTTGCAGGGCTTAATGCGTTAACAATAAGCTGTGCTGAATTGCTGTCCCACTCAATGATATCTATCTGCTCATTACCAAGCTCATTAACAATAGCTTTAACTCTTGCACCATTAATACCAACACATGCACCTACAGGATCTACATTAGCAACATTAGCTCTTACTGCCATCTTAGTTCTTGAGCCAGCTTCTCTTGCAATACCCATGATTTCAACAACGCCGTCTTTAATCTCTGTAACTTCTTCTTCAAAAAGCTTCTTAACAAGCTCCTGTGACTTTCTTGAAACTCTTACAACAGGGCCACCCTTTTCTCTGTTAATTACATCAACAACATATAACTTAATTCTGTCGCCTGGTGCAAACTTCTTATCCTTGAACTTGTCATCAGCCTTAAGAACTGTCTGGAGTCTTCCAAGATCAATTGTAAGATCACCATTGTCAGCAACTCTCTGCACAATACCTGTAATAAGTTCCTTCTCCTTAGAATGATACTCATTATAAAGAGCATTCTTTTCCTGCTCTCTGATAGTCTGCACAATAGTATTCTTAGCATTCTTGGCAGCCTTTCTTGAGAACTCCTCAGACTTTACTTCAACAGTAATAACATCACCAAGCTGGCAGTCAGGCTTAATCTTTCTGGCATCTTCTAATGCAATATCAGTACCTGATACATATTTTTCTTTCTTATTCTCTCTGTTCTCTGGAACAATAACTTCCTCAACAACAGTTCTGTCAGAATAAATGTGGAAATCACCTGTTCTTCTGTCTAACTCAACACGACCATTATCAGCCTTATCAAACTCAGCCTTGTACTCATCCATAAGAGATTTCTCGATAGCTGCAAACATAATCTCTTTATCGATTCCATTCTCCTTCTCAAGAGCATCAAGTGCCATAATTAATTCCTTATTCATTGCTTTTAATTTCCTCCAAAAATATATTATACTTCATCAACAAATGCCCATCTGATCATAGCCAGATTACTTCTGTCAAATGTTTTAGTTACATCATCAATACTGATTGTTACCGTATCTTTATCATATTCCTTAAGAACCCCGGAATATTCCTTAGATTTATCAACAGGACTGAATAATTTAATCTCAATCATTCTGCCAATACTCTTTTCATAATCCTTTTCTTTCTTAAGAGGTCTTGTAAGACCCGGAGAACTCACCTCAAATATATACTGGTCATCAATGTAATTCTCCCTGTCCAGTATCTCATTGAAAGCTCTGCTCACATTCTGACAGTCATCAATAGTAACTCCGCCTTCTTTGTCAATGTAGACACGCAGATACCAGTCGCTGCCTTCTTTTACGTAGTCAACATCAAAAAGTTCCACGCCGTTAGCTTCAACAACCGGCTGTATAAGTTCTGTTGTCTTAGCTTCATAGCTTTCTCTTTTTCCCATGCAGTACTCACCCTTTCTAAAAGTATTCAGTTTTCTTATATATGAACGAAAGAGTGGACATCTCTGCCCACTCTTTCCGTATCACATATAGTAGCTTGTAGGGGAATCGAACCCCTGATTCCGCCGTGAGAGGGCGGCGTCTTAGCCTCTTGACCAACAAGCCATAGCTTTTGTTGTCTTGCAGTTGTGTACCGCAGCAACAATGATATCTTAACTCAATTATCGGAATCCGTCAAGCACTTTTTTGAATTTTTTTAAAAAATTTCAAAAAATATTTCAAAGCCTTCAAAAAAGCGCTTAAATACTGGATTTTAAGTCAATTAATAATCTTATGCAAAACTAAAGATTGCTGTAAATACTCCCGCACTTGCGATTCCCATAATCACTCCTGCAAGCAAAACTCCTAACAAAACTGCTATTACACTCTTCTTAAATCCCATATCAAGAAAACTTGCTGCAAGTGTTCCCGTCCATGCACCTGTTCCCGGAAGCGGAATTCCAACAAAAAGTAATAATGCTACAAAAAGACCTCTTCCAGCCTTCTCCTTAAGCTTCTCTCCACCCTTGTGTCCTTTTTCAATACAGAAAGTAAAGAACTTTCCAATATATTTCTTATCCTTTCCCCACTCAAGAACCTTTCTTGCAAAAAGGTAAATAACCGGTACAGGAAGCATATTACCTATTACGCACACAATATATGACTGTAACAATGGTAACTGGAATCCCTGCGATACAGGAATTGCACCTCTAAGCTCAATAAGTGGAACCATAGAAATAAGAAAAATATACAAATACTTTTTTAACATACTATCTCCTATTTAATTTAATAATAAACAGAATTGATAATACATAATATTTGTTAAAAAATCAAGTGTATTATATATTCTCAATCTGCCAGTCAATCGGTTCTACCCCATTAGCCTTTAAAAATTCATTGCACTGGCTGAAATGTCTGCATCCAAAAAAGCCTCTGTACGCAGATAACGGACTCGGATGTGGTGCTTTAAGAATAAGATGTTTCGGATTATTAAGCATTGATGCCTTTCTCTGTGCAGGCGAACCCCACAGCATATACACAATAGGTCTGTCCTGCATATTGACAGCATTAATAACTGCATCCGTAAACTGCTCCCAGCCGTGTCCCTGATGTGAATTAGCCTGATGTGCTCTTACAGTGAGTACTGTGTTAAGCAGAAGCACTCCCTGGTCGGCCCATTTCTTAAGATATCCGTTATTAGGAATATAACATCCACAGTCATCATGCAGTTCTTTATATATATTCTTAAGTGAAGGCGGTGCTTCCTCTCCAGGAAGTACTGAAAAAGACAGTCCATGTGCCTGATGTACATTATGATAAGGATCCTGACCAAGTATCAGTACCTTAACCTTACTAAGTGGTGTAAAATGAAACGCATTAAATATATCATCTGCCGGGGGATATACAACATATTTGCTGTATTCATCCTTAACAAACGTAAATAATTCCTTGTAATATGGCTTGGAATATTCCTCCTTAATAGCAGGAAGCCAGTCATTATCTATCATCGACATATCCATATCCTCCTACATACGCATAGGAATACCATTATCTGCAAGGTATTTCTTAAGCTCCATAATATCAAGTTCCTTATAATGGAATAGCGAAGCAGCAAGTGCTGCATCTGCTTTTCCCTTAGTAAATGCATCAAGAAAATGTTCTTTACCGCCTGCACCACCTGAAGCAATTACAGGTATTGATACATTTGACGCAATTGTATTAGTAAGCTCAATATCATATCCGGCTTTCGTTCCGTCACAATCCATACTTGTAAGAAGAATCTCTCCTGCACCGAGCTTTTCTGCCTTCATAGCCCATTCTACAGCATCCATATGCATATCAACTCTTCCGCCATTCTTATATATGCTCCAATGACCATCACTATTCCTCTTTGCGTCAATTGCAACTACAACACACTGGCTTCCAAACTTATCAGCTGCATCAGATATGAGCTGCGGATTCATAATAGCTGCCGAATTAATTGATATCTTATCAGCCCCTTCTCTTAAAAGTACCTTAAAATCATCTGTGCTTCGTATTCCACCGCCTACAGTAAACGGAATAAACACTCTTTCTGCCACTCTTCTTACAAGATCAACAGTTGTGTTTCTTCCATCACTTGAAGCTGTAATATCAAGAAATACAAGTTCGTCTGCACCTGATTTATCGTACATTGATGCAACCTCTACAGGATCCCCTGCATCTCTTAAATCAACAAAATTAGTTCCTTTGACAACTCTTCCATCCTTGCAGTCAAGGCATGGTATAATTCTTTTAGTAAACATCAGCAACTCCTTTTAGCAATTATAATGACGCAAAATTCTTTAATATCTTAAGTCCTACATCACTGCTCTTTTCAGGATGGAACTGGCATGCAAACACATTGCCGCTTTCAACCGAAGCATGAATATGTGTAGTATACTCCGTAGTTGCTGCCACAATTCCCTCATCTGCTGCCTTAAGATAATAAGAATGTACAAAATACACATATGGATTACCTTCAAGTCCCTTAAAAAGTCTCGCTTCAGGCTTAATATCAAGAGAATTCCATCCCATATGTGGAATCTTGAAACCATCCTTAGCAGGAATCTTTAATATCTTTCCCGGAAGAATATCAAGACCCTCTGCTCCCGGAGTCTCATCACTTTCCTTAAATAAAAGCTGTAATCCCAAACATATTCCAAGGAATGGTGTTCCATTACCTGTCACCTTCTTAATAGTATCAACAAGTCCGAACTTATCAAGATTGTTCATTGCATCACCAAATGAACCAACTCCCGGAAGAATAACCTTATCAGCCTGTAAGATTGCACTTGAATCTCTTGAGACTAAAACTTCCTCTCCTAATGATACCAGAGCCTTTTCAACACTCTTTAAGTTCCCTGCGTCATAATCGATAATTGCTATCATTGTACTGCCTTTCCGTATTCTTCTATTCTGTAATAATAATTAGTAAAATCTGTATCTGACATTGATGATAATCCTATTGCTTCTGTTTCAGATATCTTAAATGTATCCTGTAAAGCCAATACTATCTGCTTATATACAGCAGTAAACTTATTATCAATGCCTAACTCCTGTGCCTGCGGACGAAGACTATTATATCTGTTCACTCCCTTAATAAGACTGTCAAGTGCTTCTGTCTTCATGTTAAGCTTCATATAATTCTCATATGAATCATATTGTTTCTGAACATACATAATTGTTGAAGCCTGCTCATAAAGAGTCTTATCACTGCCATTAAGCTTTATTCCGCTTAACTTATCATATGCCTTCTCATACTGCTCATTGCTGTAATAATCTTTAGCCTGAGAAACACTGTTGTTATAATAAAAGCCTGAACTTAAAACACTTATAAGTACCGAAACACCCGCCACAAATAATACAAGCATAACAATCGAAACAGGCTTTATCTTAAGAATATCCTGCGGTTTAGGTGGTTCTTTCGGTTTCTTTACCCTCTTAGGCTTTACCTTCTTAGGTTTATTAGCCTTCTGTGCTTTCTTAGCCTCTCCTGCCTGCTTCTTTTGCTCTTTCTTCTCTGCTGCCGCAGCTTTCTTTAATTCCTTATTCTTCTGCTTTTCTTCTTCTTCAAGTCTTTCAGCTTCTTCCTCAGCCTTCTCCTCTTCAATGTGCTTTGCTTTCATCTGTTCAAGCCTGTACTTAAGTCTTGCAAAAAAGCCTTTCTTAGGAACCTGTGACTCATCAAGCGTACTCTTGTTTCCGAACACATCTTCTATAATCTGCTCATTCTCATCTTTAGGTTCATTTCCAGATGAAGTTTTTCCTTTATCAGATGAATCTTTTACTACATTCTCTTCTATACTTTCTTTCTCTCCCACAGCTTCTGATGCACTCTCTGCAGTTTCTGTATCATCCTCAAGACTGTCAAAGAACACTTTCTTAATCTTCTTGAAAAAACCTTCTTTCTGTGGTTTTAACTTTTTCTTATCATCTGCACTAATCGTCTGTGCCTGAGTATCAGCACTTTTTCCATTATGTTCTGTTTCTTTATCAGGAGAACTTCCAAACAGATCATCTATAGACGCACTGTCTGACTTAACATCATCAATAATATCATCAAGATTCATATTCATAAGTCTTTTCATATCGTCATCTGAAAGTTCTGAATTATCATCTGATGTCAACTTTGCCCCCGCTGCCTCTTCTAGCGGAGTATTATCAAGAAGCGCCTCTAACTTAGCGTCTGCATCAGCTTCACGCTCTGGCTCATTAGCCTCTTTAACAGCATTCTCAGCCTCAAGTTTCTCTTTAGCCTGCCTTGCAATTGTCTCTGGATCATTATAAGACTGGCTCTCCTGTTCCTTTTCATTCAGCGCATTAAGCATATTACTAAGATAATCATCCTGCTGTTCATTATCAGCCAAAATTCTTACCTCCCATCCAATCAAAATATACTAAAATATTATCATAAATATTGATTATTAACAACATTTTACAAGTTCTTTTATAAACTGTGCTCCATTCATCTCAAAAGCACATGCCCTGTCCCCGATTTCCTTAGGAATCTGGTAAAATGTACTGTGAACACGATACATCTTAGCCTTCTGATTAATCATCACAATTCTTTCAAATGGCCATCTTATAACATTAGGGTTAGAAAAATCTTCTCCCAGTTCCACAATAACCAGCTTCTTTGCAAGTGAGGATGACAGCCATTTATTGTAGAAATCCCACTGTTTTTCCTCTTCTTCAGCATTATTTTCATTGACCGGACAGACAATTCTTCTTTCATTAAGTCCACAATTCCTGATCGTACCAGCTTTATCAGTAGACACAATAAAGTAATTCACATGTTCCATAGATGCAAACAACTTTTTCAGATTGTCATATATTTCTGTATCATCAGAAGAATATATTTCTTTCCCCAAGCCAAAAAGTACATAATCAGCACTCTTTATATCATCAATTAAATCATTATAAATCATAAGTACCTCCATTTCATAACCATATGATTATAACATCTTTTTTGAATGTTGTCATTGCTTCAGTATTTTGCATGTAGGCGCTCATCGAGGACCTTTTTGTGTGGGCAGCCATATGCCAGAACTGCGTTCCGGCATTGTCGCGGCGTTCCTCGAGAAGCTATATAAAGTTCACAATTTGTGCAAGCACAACTGTGAACTTTCCATATCTTCTCTCATCGCTGCCCGCACAAAAAGGACGCCGCCCATGTCAGGCGGCGTCCCATAAGAGGAAGTGTAAAATGAAGAAAATTATCTGAGTAATTTATCGATTTCTGATACAAGCAGTCCGATTTCCGGCTTTGACAACTGGACATCTGCACCAAGTGATTCTCCCTTTGCTCTCATCTGTTCATTAATAAGTGATGAGAATATAACAACCGGTATATTCTTTAACTTGTCATCAGACTTAATAAGCTTTGTAAGTCTGTGGCCATCCATAAGCGGCATCTCCAGATCAGTGATAACACAGTCTATATCAAGCGGTACTTTTCCTGCCTTGGCATCTGATATAAAATCCCATGCTTCCTGACCATTATGACATAATGTAAGATTATCATAACCTGATTTAACAAGTGAATCAGATATCAGCTTAATAAGAAGAGGTGAATCCTCTGCTATGACAATATGTGCTTCACTTCTTGGTCTGCCTTCAAGCTTGAGAATATCAGAAGTCTTAAGACCTGTCTCCGGACTTATATCTGATACAATACGCTCAAAGTCAAGAATAATAATAAGCTGACCGTTAATCTTAACAATTCCTGTGGCAATTCCGTTGTCAGCAGTACTTATTGTTGTATCTGGAGTAATAATATCAGCCCATGATACTCTGTGGATTCCAACAACTGTATGTACATGAAAAGCGACATTCAATTTGTTGAAATTAGTTATAATAAACATATCCTTCGAAATATCTCCTGAAGGAGCACTTTTAATAACCTTAGCAAGGTCTACAACTGTTATCATTAAATCTCTTGGCATGAATATTCCTTCTACACTAGGATGTGCATTCGGAACCGGTGTAACCGGACTATATGGCACAATCTCTTTAATCTTGGCAACATTAATACCATAATGATTATTCCCTATTGTGAATTCAAGAACCTCTAACTCATTAGTTCCACTCTCTATCAAAATATTAGTTTCCATATTAAATTCCTCCATGTTGTTCACGAACAACTTCTATGTGAAGATTATAACAGAAACATATTAAAAAAACAATGAAATAATGAAAAACTTATCTTACAGGTCTTATAATGCTTCTGCTGCACAGATAAGTTATAAGGAAATATCCTCCATAAATAACAGCAACGAATGCGAGCGTAAGCCCTATAGACGCTGCCATTGAACTCATTCCCATAGTTGCAAGAATTATGTTAATAAACTTAATTCCAAACACAGAATGAATAAGTGCGAGAATCAGCGGAAACGCAAAAAATATTCCAATCTGCTTAAAAAGCGCCATATCAATCATTCTCTCATCTACTCCAAGCTTCCTTAACATTCCATATCGTTCCTTATTGTCTGCACTGTCTGACAATTCTCTCAAAGCAAGAATTGCCGCACTGCTTATAAGGAATATAATTCCTAAATATAAGGCAATAAATGTAACTAACGCTCCAAGCCCGACACTGCTTTCAGCCAGGTCAATTCTGGAATTCCAGCTAATGAAGCTCTTCTTAAATGATATATTTTTCATTAAATTGTCTAACTGTGTTTCAATAAAATATCTTTCTTCCTTAGTGTCTGCCCTATAGTCAGCACTAAGTCCCATATTACGTACCTGCTGTGGTTTTACCGCATTATCAGGCACAACAAGAATCCCATCATTCATATTCTGAACACCAATCTGTACAAAACCATCCATGCATTCACTATATCTTGGTTTATACTCTTTTCCATTGACAGATAATGTAATTCCTTTCTTTAATGCCTGATTCCTTATCATAACCATGTTCTTATAATCTGCCACTATAATATATTCATCGTCATTAAGTTCATACGTACTATTACCATACAGTCTTGCAACAGAATTATAATCGCCAATAGTCATTACCGGCATAATAGTATCTGCCATAAACTGATAATCATCTGTATTAATATCCCCTATTGTATCTTTAACTGTCAATCCGGTGTTGTATATATTATATTCTACAACATCCTTAAAATACTTCTGTGCATCAAATCCACTGTTATTAAGCGTTTCTATTATACTTAATTTGGAATCTTCCAGCATTTCCCTGTCTTTTTCATTCATATTCTGTGATGTGGCATATGCCTCGCTCATCGCATCATATGAATATTTTGCAAGCTGTACATCAACAGGACACATACTGTCCAGATCCTTTGAAAGCGAATCCTTCATTGAAAGTGCTGCAGAAAGCACGCTTATTGTAATAAAAAGCATGATACATATAACAGTTGTCGAGAATACAGTAGTGTTAATCTTGCTGCAGAACTGCCTTAACACAAAGCTGTTCACACCTTTATAATACACACTCTTAATACTTGTGAATATTCTTATCATAAAGCCTGAGACTGACCAGAATATTAAAAATGTTGCAACACATCCAAGTGCAATAGGAATACCTATTTTATTAATGATATTTATTGACTTAACACCCCTTGTAACCATCCAGTATGCATAAGAAAGAATACCAACACCTATGACGAATACTATTGTGCAGACAACCGGGTTCTTCATGGTAACCTTCTCAGTTTTCTTACCTGCATTGAGAAGATCAATAAGCTTACATCTGCTGATACTGAATGTGTTAAATATCATAACTAACACATACATAATTGCAAAATATATTAAAGTCTTGACGCATGCCTTCATTGAGAATATGAATTTAAACTTAGTCATATCAGCATCAAACATATTAGCAACAATCACGCTCATAAACTGTGAAAGGATTGTGCCAATAACAAGCCCTGCCACAAGTGAAACAATGCCAATAAGCAGTGTCTCAAAGAAAAGAATCACTGAAATCTTTCTCTTGCTCATTCCAAGTGTAAGATATATGCCAAACTCCTTATTACGTCTTTTAATAAGAAAACGGCTTGCATATATAATCAGAAATCCAAGTATGCACGATACGAATACGCTTACTCCTGAAAGAATGTCATTCATCAGCTTGATAATATCCATCACATTTGCTCTTACATCAAGCATAACGCTCTGGCTGTCAATTGCATTAAACACATAAAATATTGCAACACCAAGAATAAGAGTGAAGAAATAGACGGTATAATCCTTTAAACTCTTCCTGATGTTCTTTAAAGATATCTTAAAGAGCATTATTAAGGTCGCCTCCTAACAATGTCACAACATCAATGATTTTATCAAAAAATTCTTTTCTTGTAGATTCGCCTCTGCGTATCTCATTGAAGATTTTACCGTCCTTGATAAATATCACTCTGCCTGCGTAGCTTGCAGTAAATGCGTCGTGGGTTACCATAAGAATTGTTGCCGAAAGCTCAGTATTAAGAAAATTAAAGCTCTCAAGTAACATCCTTGATGACCTTGAGTCAAGCGCTCCTGTCGGCTCATCAGCAAGAATAAGCTTTGGGTTCGTAATAATGGCTCTTGCACTTGCTACCCTCTGCTTCTGTCCGCCTGACATCTGATAAGGATATTTGTTTAATACATCTTCAATACCTAGCTCTCTTGCAGTCTGTCTTACTCTTAATTCAATCTCCCTTGACGGAACATTCTGTATAGAAAGCGCCAGTGCAATATTTTCAAATGCTGTTAAAGTATCAAGAAGATTAAAGTCCTGAAAGATAAAGCCTAACTCCTCTCTTCTGAACTTGTTAAGCTTATTGCCCTTTAACTGTGTAATTTCGTTGTCTCCGACATATATCTTACCTGTAGTCACCTTATCAAGTGTTGATATACAGTTAAGAAGCGTCGTCTTTCCTGAACCGCTCGCTCCCATTATAGAAACGAATTCTCCCTTTCCAACCTCAAACGAAATATTGTCAATCGCTTTGGTAAGACTTGATTTGTTTCCATAATACTTTTCAATGTTATCAATCTTAAGTATTGTTTCCATAATAATTAATTCCTTTCATATAGATTAATTATGTTTTACCACTTAACTAATCCGGTGTCGTTTGTTCAATATTACGGAACATTACATTTTTGTAACATTACGCCAGTACTATGTAATGATACTACTAACAGGTTTTATTGATAATTCTGCCATCTGATATCTCTATAATCTCATCAGATAGCTGGTCAAGTTCTTCCTTATCGTGGCATGCAATAATTATTACCGCTCCTCTTTTCTTCTGTTCTTCTAATATATCATGAACCTTCTCAACACTGACATCATCAAGTGCATTAATCGGCTCGTCAAGAATAATAATATCAGGATTTTCCATAACTGCTGCCGCAATTCCTAACTTCTGCTTCATTCCCAGAGAATACTTTCTGTAAGTTCTCTTGTCATCCGGATCAAGTCCGATATCTTCAAGTGCCTTTCTTATCTGTTCATCACCAATTCTGTTCTGAATAGATGCCAGCACCTTAAGATTCTTAAATCCTGTATAATTACCTATAAATGCAGGATTCTCAATTAACACGCCTATACTTTCCGGAAATGAGATATCTTTTCCAAGTATCTTTCCATTAATATCAATTATTCCCGAATCCGGAGTAATAAGCCCGCATATTGCACGCATAAGCATAGTCTTTCCTGAACCATTCTTTCCTCTTAATCCATATACTTTTCCACCTGTAAATTCCAGATTGATATCCCTTAATATTGGTGCTTTCTTAATCGTTTTATTAACATCTGTTATTTTAATATACATGTTTTAATCCTCCCTCACAAGAATATCTTTTTTATTAAATCCAATCATTCCAACCACATACACGACAATATACACAACAATGCATACCGCAGCTGACTGCCATACCTGTATTCTCTGTGCATTATACACACTGCTTCTTACCACCATCGAATTATTTCCTATCATAAGCGGATTGTTTATAAATACTGACATAACATTCCATGCCATAACTGCGAGCATGCCAATCATCGGATTCGTAAACATGGAGATTGTCATCTGAACCAGTGCTGTTACCAAAGAAACAACAACCGGCATTACAAGCATATACACTATAATCCACACGTTTGCCGCATTATCCGGAACAGATTTATTACTAATCTTTTCAAAAAGCTCATAATTAATCTTCATACTCAGGTTTCCATTGCATAATCCATATACAAATGCTGTTGCATACTGAATTGCATATACAGAAAGCACAGTCAGGCAGTTCCACAGACATTTACTGTTCCACCACAACCTTCTGCTTCTGCATTTCATAAGAAAATCAATTCCTACGCCTTCACAGTCATCATTGCAATAACTGTATATCATGAATGGAACAAGAAACTGAATCAGCATCCATACAAAAGGAAATACAATCTTTCCCTCCTTAATAATAAGAACAGGATCATAACCGCCCTGAATAAAGAATATCGTATCCATCATTCCGAATTCATGATTTCCTAATATTATCAGCACTCCGGCAAGCATAAGAACAGCGATTAAATATCTGAATCTGTCAGCATAGAAACCTCTTGCAATATCATGCCATATAACGCCTCTTATACTTTTGTTACTCATCTTCTTTTTTATATTCATAATACTCACGCTTTCTTTGAAGAATAAGACCTGCAATAATCAGAACAGCCATAATTAAAGCAGCTATGCCAAGCTTTCTGGCGCACTCTCCGGAACTATACCATGCAGCCCCGAATATAATCAGCTTATGGTAGGTAAGCGGTATAAATATATCTACTCCTGCAAATATAATAACAGCCACACCTGATATAACATCTGACGAAAATATTATTTCAAATATAATTCCTATAAAACATGTTATCGCAATCATCAAAGCCATTAATATCCAGTAAACAAACATTACCTGTATGCTTGTTACCTCACCTGCCGGCAATACATCCAGATTCATTAATTTATAACTTGAATAACTGTTCCAGTTAAAAAACACATCAAACTTAGTTGATGCATATGCAATTGCAGCCAGTTCATATATTAATGACAACACTGCCGAATACACTATCGTACAGATACTCTGCCACAGATATATTCCTGCTCTCGAACTGTATTTCAGAATTATCATTGGATCTCTGTCGCATTTCATCATTCTCTGATTACAGACAGCTGCTATAATCATCATCAGCGGAAACACATAATTCTGTGACATACAGGTCAATACATCTAATACACACGGTGTTCCCGACACATTTCTCTGTAAAGTTCTTAAGAAAACCGTAAGCAGAACTTCCTGTGAAATAACTGCTCCCGCAAGCCAGAACAACATTTCCCTGTTAACATATCTTCTTCTCAATTCATTCCACATATTATTTACCCATTCTCACATACTTACCCGGAGTTACTGAGAAATACAACTGCCATTCTTCTTTGTTCAGCTTATCAGCATTTATGCTGTGAGGAAATGATATGCTGTGGATAAGGAAAGGTACATCTACAGTAATGCTTGTCCCCTGCTCAAACTTAGAAAAATTAACATCTTTGTTAATATCTCTTATATAATCATTAGATATTCCCTGTGAGAAAGCTCCCGATGCCAGTCTGATATCTGCATAAGGAAATCCTTTCATCTCTCCCGTTATATCTAAAGTACATTGCGCAACCATAACGTATATTTCATCCTGTGTATCACTTCTGTCTTTTCGTTTATCAATTCCATACTCATTCATAAAATCATCAATTGACATGACCTTATAGCTGTTAACACAAGCCGAATATCCGCTAAGTTCAACCTGTTCATTAATCTCATATTCAGTGACACTTCCCTGTGGATACATCTTATTGACTTTAACTATATAGAACGCTGCCACTCCCGCCAATATACATACTAACGCTATTATTAATATTTTCTTCTTCATATCAGATTGCATCCTTTCTTCTGCTTCGTACAAAATACGATACTGTTATCAGCACTATTAACATCACCATATCAATTATCATAAATTTCAGTTCAGAATAACGAAGTTTTGATGCTGTCAGATATTCCATAGGACCGTCTCTTCCAATAGATGAACAAACAATATAATAAAAGAAATACATCATGAATGGTGTAAGTGCGACCATAAACCTGTTATTTACAAGGTCTGCAAATATGTATGCAATACAGTTAATAAGTCCAAATCCCACAAATGCAAATAAAAATACTATAACAGCCATTGCAAACGGTGCTTTAAAAAATAAATCTCCAAAAACTGACAGTTTTGAAAAATTAAACTGTGAACTAACCGATTCAGGCTTAAAAGCCGGCAAAATCATAGCTGTCACAACAAATGATATAACAAGCGGAAAGCTTGCCACAAAACCGCCTACTATAAACTGGGCAAAAAGCTTTGCTTTGTAATACTTCTTTTTATCAATTCTTGTAAATATATTATTAACATAATGCTTCTTCACATCCATCAATATGCTTATAGAATATGGCAATGCTGTCAACAACGGCATAATAAAGTAATAAAGAAATACATAAGACCCCGGTCTTACTCCCATCCACTTCATATACAGTCCCGGAAGCTGTATACCGCTGTATTTCCCCATCTCAAGCAGTTTATCTAATGTTTTTCTTGCAGGAATAATCTCGTTCCATATATTAAATCCAACAATAACTAATCCTATTACTACAGATATTATAAGCATCTTATTCTTAAATGCTCTTTCCAATTCTATTTTAATTAATTTATTCATTTTCTCCTCCTGGTTCATGTATGATTGCTAATGTTCCTTTGCATGGTGACCCCTCAATATAAAAATCTATTGCTAATATTTCATTCTCAAATTCTTCATCTGTTATAAGATAGTATAATGTTATTGTTTTTGTTTCACCCTTTTCAAGATGAACATTTCCATGAGTATTGTCTGAACTTATCCCAACATTTTCATAATTTTCAATTTTATTATATGTACCATCTTCATTCAGTTTTACAGAATACCATAATGTATGGAATTCATTATCATTATCTAATATTATATCATTATCATTAATATCTTTAGTAACCTCTAACTCTATCATTGCATAGTAATAATCTGATATAAAATTATAATCTGCATCAATACTATCTTTCTTATCGTCTAGTCCAAATCTTATTCTATTCACATCAAAATTACATTCTCTGGAAATATTAACGGTTCTAACAGATATATAAAATACATTATATGTTTTCCGATTATTTTCATCATATTTATATCTTATATCATCATCCCTCAATTCAAACTGCTGACCTATATACGCCACATCTCTTTTACTTAAGTTTTCTTCTCTTGCAGAATCATTACCTGTATTGTTTTGATTTTCATTTTGTATATTTGTCTGTTCCTGTTTTGTTTCAAGTGTCGGCATTTCTTTTGTCAGCTTATCTATTGTTCCATTCTTAACACCTATTAGAATTGACAACAACAATACTGATATAATGCCTATACTAATTACTGCACTTTTTATTTTCTTCTTCATTTTTTCCCTTTTTAATCAAGAGATTGTATATTATTATCTGATATACAATCTCTTTTTTACAAACAATTTAATCAGATTTTATACACTATCTGGACTCCATAAAAATTTTACTGAATACTCACTTCCTGTATTACTCTCACATTTAACAGCTGCATAACTATATCCATTTTCTTTTACATAATTGTACATCCATATCTCATCACTTGGAAAAACATCATAATCAATCAAATCAAAATCTTCATAATAATTACTATATCTATCAGAACCAACAAGTGATGCATTAAATGAATACCCATTAGAAGAAGATTCTCCTTTTATATATCCACAAGATGTATCTTGTTTCATTCTACCACTTGTATAATGTAGATACTCTCCCTCTGCCTCATTAAATGACATTCTAACTTCAGTATCTGTGCAATTATTAGCCCACACTACACCACCACCAATTGACATTACCATTGCTCCTGCTGCAACTATTGTTGTCAGCTTTCCTGTTAGTTTCTTTAAATCCATAAAGAAATCCTCCTTAGATTTTAATCAGATACATAAGTACCTGTCTGCTTCAATGTATCTTTTATATTTATCAATTTCAATAGTCCATGCACAAGCGGTCGTTTTTTGACACAAGTGGTAAATATTTCATGAAAATGCCCTATCTAATTTGTCTCTGGTTCATGTACGATTGCTAATGTTCCTTTATCCGGTGACCCATAAATATGAAAATCTATTGCTAATGTTTCATTTTCAAATTCTTCATCAGTTATTAGAAAATACAATGTTATTGCTTTAGTTTCCCCTTTTTCAAAATATACATTTCCATGCTTATCCGGTACATCTGAACCAACAGCTCCGCTATTACTGATACGCTGTAATGTTCCATTGCTATCTATCTTTCCTATATACCACATTGTCTGGAACATACTTATTTCTCCATCAGGCGGTACATCATGATCATTAATATCTTTGTTAACATTTAATTTCACAGTTACATAATAATAGTCTGATATGAAATTATTATTATCATCCATGCTGTCTTTTTTATTTGTCAAACCATAATCAATCATTTTTATATCAAAATCACATTCTCTTGATATATCTACTGACTTTACGGTTACATTGAAAACATTATATGTATCTCTATTATTTTCATCATATCCATACCTTATATCCCAATCTATTAATTCAAACTCCTGTCCTATATTTACTATATCTCTTTTTCTAGAATTTCTTACCCTAGCAGAGTTGCTACTGCTTTCATTTTTTTCAGACTCGTTTTCTGCTGACTTCTCCGTTTCTGTCTGACTTGTTGCAAGTGTCGGCATTTCTTTCGTCAACTTATCTAGCGTACCATTCTTAACCCCTATTAGAATTGCCAATAATAATACTGCTATAACTGCTATACTTATTACTGCACTTTTTATTTTCTTGTTCATATCTTCTCCTTATACTAGAAAGACTGTACATTGAATTTCATCAACATACAGTCTTAATGTAATTCCCTATTCACTTCTTTTCAAGAACATATGCACAAGCGGTCGTTTTTTGACACAAGTGGTAATTATTTACTAAAAAGATTAGCTGATTTAATTTTCTTCTGGTTCATGTACGATTGCTAATGTTCCTTTGCATGGTGACCCATAATAATGAAAATCTATTGCTAATGTTTCATTCTCAAATTCTTCATCTGTTATAAGATAGTATAATGTTATTGTTTTAGTTTCACCCTTTTCAAAATGTACATTTCCATGAGTATTGTCTGAACTTGACCCTACATTTTCATAATCCTTAATTTTATTATATGTACCGTCCTTATTAACCTTAACACTAGTCCATAATGTTTGTAAATTATTATAATCATCTGCAAACATTTCATTGTCATTAATATCCTTGGTTACTTCCAATTCAACCGTCATATAATAGTAATCCGATATAAAATTATCATTATTATCCATACTATCTCTTTTTGTACTCAATCCGAAATCAATTCTATTAATATCAAAGTCGCATTGTCTAGAAATATTGACGCTCTTAACAGTTATATAAAATACATTATAAGTTTCTCGATTATTCTCATCATATGTATATTTTACGTCATTATTTCTTAATTCAAACTGCTGACCAACATTTGCTATATCTCTTCTGCTAGAATTTCTTATTCTCACAGAGTTACTGCTTTCATTTTTTTGAGACTCATTTTCTGCTGACTTCTTTGTCTCTTCCTGTTTTGTTTCAAGTGTCGGCATTTCTTTTGTCAGCTTATCTAGCGTACCATTCTTAACCCCTATTAGAATTGACAATAATAATACTGCTATAACTGCTATACTTATTACTGCACTCTTTATTTTTTTCTTCATATCTGCTCCCTTTTAGAAAAAAGATTGTATATATATTATGATATACAATCTTCTTTCTAATAAATAATTTAATTAAACTTTAGACACTATCTGGACTCCATAAAAATCCAACTGAGTAATCATCCCCTGTATTACTCTCACACTTTACTGCAGCATAATTATATCCATTTTCTTTGACATAGTTATACATCCATATCTCATCTCCTGGATTAACATCATAATCAATCAATTCAAAATCTTCACAATATCCCGTTTCATCCACCCCAACAAGTGTTGCATTAAAAGAATATCCGTTCGATGATTCTATACCTTTGATATATCCACATGATGTATCTTCTTTCAATCTACTAGACGTATAATCCAGATACTCCCCCGCAGATTCATCAAATGACATATGGGCATACTCATCTTTGCAATTATTAGCCCACACTACACCACCACCAATTGACATTACCATTGCTCCTGCTGCAACTATTGTTGTCAGCTTTCCTGTTAGTTTCTTTAAATCCATAAAGAAATCCTCCTTAGATTTTAATCAGATACATAAGTACCTGTCTGCTTCAATGTATCTTTTATATTTATCAATTTCAATAGCCCATGCACAAGCGGTCGTTTTTTTGCACAAGTGGTAATTATCTTGTTTTAAAAAACTTATTTAATTTGCTTATGGTTCATGTACGATTGCTAATGGACCTATAAATGGTGAATTTTTAAGGCTAAAACTTATAACAAGTTTATCATTTTCGACTTCTTCATCCGACAATATATAATATAATGTTAATGTTCTTGTTTCTCCTTTTTCAAAGCTAAAATTTGTTTTTCCAATTTGATTAGTTTCCGCATCAGAGCCAACACATGCACTAGTTTTAAATGACTGTGTTGTTCCATCGCTATTCAATTTTAATATAGACCAAGTCGTCTGAAAAACATTCATATAATCCATCACATCATTATCATCAATATCCTTTGTTATCTCCAATTCTACTGTTGCATAATAAAAATCTGATATAAAATTATTGTTTTCATCCAAACTTTTTTTCTTATTATCCAATCCAAAATCCAACCTGTTAATATCAAAATCACACTGTCTCGATATCTTGCAATCATTAACTTTTACATGATATATATTATATGTAGTTCTATCATTTTCGTCGTACTTACGGCCATCTATTTTTCTACGTATTACAAACTCTTCTCCATATTCAGCAACCTCGATTCCATCATAAGGTTTACTTTCTGTAGAATTATTTCTCGCATTTACCGTTGCCTTTTCTGTCTCTGCCTGATTTGTTGCAAGTGTCGGCATTTCTTTTGTCAGCTTATCTAGTGTACCATTCTTAACACCAATTAGAATTGCCAATAATAATACTGCTATAACAACTATACTTATTACTGCACTCTTTATTTTCTTCTTCATATCTTCTCCTTATACTAAAAAGACTGTACATCCATCAATGTACAGTCTTAATGTAATTCCCTATTCACTTGTTTTCAATAGCATATGCACAAGCGGTCGTTTTTTGACACAAGTGGTAATTATTCTTTATCTTTCTTAACATATTTGGTCGAAAGGAATATATGACATGTTACCTTTCCTTCCTTTTCCTCATACCTGATTTCCCCATTATATTTGGCAACAATATCCCTTATGCTCTTCGTACCAATTCCATGATTATTCTTATCAAGCTTAGTAGTCAGGAACGGATTCTTTCTGTTAAGAAATGTTTCTTTAACAGGATTTTCCACATCCATAAATATTCCACCTCTGCTTGTTATCTCAACATTGACATACGGATCACTGCATTTTGCTGCTGCCTCAATGGCATTATCAATTACATTTCCGGCAAGAATACACATATCTATATCATCAATCAGTCCAACCTGACCAAGTACCATACATGTAAATGCTATATTCTGCTTTTCACATTTATCATTCTTATCATTAAGAATATAGTTGAGCGTTCTATTATCACAGTATTTTCTATAAGCATATGAATTGATTTTCTCACTCATAATATTCTTTAAGAAATCTTCTGCCTTATCATAATTGTTGTCATCCATATAACCAATTGCAGAAGTCAGGCACTGCTTAAGGTCGTGTCTTAACTTTCTGCTTTCTTCATACATTTTCTGGACACGTTCAACCTCAAACTGTTCGTTAGCATATTCTATCCTTTTATTAATCTCCTCTGTCCTGTTAAAAAAGTCCTGCATCCAATGTCCGATTATTTCAAATGTTAAAACTGTCACAATTAATATTCCAGCGGTCTCTACCCCATAATTATATGTGTCATATATGCCTGTTCCAAAGAATAATCCCGCCAGCACTGAACTTACGCATATCTGTATGAACATCATTTCCAGATTATCCAATTCCCTGTATTTTATAATTACTGCAGACAGATAGACTACAAACATATATAATTCCACAACCAGATATACTATACATATTGCTATTATATCAGCCTGATTAGCAGATAATATGGCTATTCCGATACAATTTATCAGTGATATTTCCAGTATTACCTTAATTGTTATCTGTTCTATATACTGTACAATCAGAATGGCAATGATAATCATTAGTTCCATTATCACCCATGGATTAATTCCATAATATGTCATTATATAGACTGCTGCCCCTGCACCCACTAACAGAACCATCTTAATCACATGTATTATATTATCTCCCGTCAGCTTCCTTATCTTGTCCATAATAAATATTACACCTGTATTCATTACACACAGGAATACACATGTAAGCACTATATTGATTATATCCATCATACCTGTTTCCTACCTGTTATTATCAAACATGAATTTTCTGTATTCTTCTATGACATCTTTCTTCCTGCGCCTGCTTATAGGAACGCGCTCATTATTATACATCACAAATACATCGTTATCTTCATCAATGCTCTTAATATATTTCATATTAATAAGCACACCCTTGCTTGACTGCACAAATCCATATTTTTCAAGCTCTGCAACATGCTTACTATACGAATCTGCCAATAATATTTCTCCTTTAAGACTTTTGACACATATCTTCCTTTTCTGCGTTGCAATTGAAACAACCCTGTCAACATAGAATTTCTCTCCACCCAGTTCTATTACCTGCCTCATCTTTATCAGTTTATCAACTATCTTTACCATCATTCTTGTAAATTCACGGTCAAATCTGTCTTTAACTATATACCCAAGCGGTCTGAATCTGAATGCTTCATAAACCAGATTCTCATGAGATGTAACAAATATTATAATTGCGTCATTATTCATTAATACTATCTGTTCCGCAATATCAAATCCATTCTCATCGCCCAGTTCAAGATCAAGAAATACCATATCATAAGCATTGTCTGAATAATTACTAATAATTGTCTGACCGTCATTGTAGATATCCACCTGACAATCTTCTCCCTGAAAATACTGCTTAAATACATCTTTTATAGTCGTCCGTTCCTTCTCACAGAACTCTCTGTTGTCATCACATACTGCCACTTTCATTGCTGTCTGTTATCTCCTTATAGAAATCATTCTTGTAAAATGTAATCTTCACCCGTGTATATTCGCCCTTTACCGACTCAATGGTTATGGCATGTCCTAACTTGTCACAAAGCTTCTTTACAATATAAAGTCCCATTCCTGTTGCCTTGGAGAACTCTCTTCCATTCTCCCCTGTAAATGATTTGTCAAAAACTCTCGGCAAATCTGACGCATTTATGCCAATTCCATTATCCAGTATTTCAAGGACAACACATTTTTTATCCTCTGCTGCCGACATCTTTATATACGACTCTGCCTTTGTCTTATCCTTGTACTTTATGCTGTTATTCACTATCTGGTTAAGCATGAATTCCATCCACTTTGCATCTGTAAGAACAATCCTGTCTGCATTGCTCACTTCAAATGTGATATCATTTTCAAGCAGATCATACTTATTCTTTAATGCTACATTACTTATAATCTTAGACAGTCTGGCATCGTTAATTATATAGTCTTTTTCTGCATTTTCGCTTCTCACATAATAAAGAATCTGCTCAATATAGTTATTGATTCTGCGAATCTGCGTATTCATCCTGTCCGCAAATTCTTTATCACATTTATCCATGTTATTATGAAGCATAAGTGTAAGTGAGGCTATCGGAAGCTTTATCTCATGAATCCACATTTCAACATACTCTTTGAACTGCTCCATTCCCTGCCTGTATCGTTTAACATTCTCCGTCATCGACCTGTCTATGTCACTCACAGAATCATAGAAAATCTGCCCTTCATAGAAAGCCGGCCTGACAAGTGTCTCTGTAATAAGATATTTTTCTTCAAGTGCAGCTATGTTAATCTCCAGTTCGTCATAGAACTTCTTTCTGTGGTAATAATCTGCCAGCACAACTGCAATATAGCATATTATCATTATAAATATTTCTGCAATTATTAACTGGACAGACACCTTGAATGCCGCCATCATAAGTACGCTTATGATAAGCATTGCCACAAATATGCACACTGAATACAGTCTGTCTTTAATATATTTTCCTAACCTCATACAAGAATATATCCCTGTCCCTTTCTTGTCTCAATAACATCTTCAAGTCCAATATCTTTAAATCTGCCTCTTAACCTGCTTATATTCACAGTAAGCGCATTGTCATTAAGGTACTCCTCATTGTTCCACAGCTCAGTCATAAGCTCATCTCTTGAAACTATATGCTCCCTGTGTGATAACAGATACATGAATATTGTCATTTCATTTTTAGTAAGAGTTATCTCGTCATCCTTATACTTAATTACACCCTTGTGTGGCAGTATTTCCATTCCACGGTAAGTTGTTGTATTATCTGACTTCGCACCAAGCCGCTTAAATACCGCATTAATCCTTAACAGAAGTATTGTCGGATTATACGGCTTGGTTATATAATCGTCTGCCCCATAACTCATGGAAAGCACCTCGTCAGCCTCGGAATCCCTGCTTGTAACCATAATTACCGGCACATCTGATTTACTCCTTAACTGCTGTAAAAGCATTTCCCCATTCATATACGGAATATTGATATCAAGCAGTACCAGGTCAGGCTCTGCAGCAATAATACTGTCACATGCATTTTTAAAATCAGTCAGTACAACCGCTTCATACCCTGAATTTTCCAGCAGTTCCTTAAGCTCCCTGCTTATATCTTTATCATCTTCAACAATCAGAATTCTGTTCATTATAAGTTCCTCACTGCATTTTGATATAAATGTATTGTAAACTGTTTCACTAAAAAAAGACAGAGAAAACTCAAAAAGGTTTCTCTGTCTTTTGATAAATATAAGCAGTTTTTGGGTCTGTAACTGATTCCACTTCCTGTTAGAAGCTGTGGCCACCGCCGCTTCCTCCACCGCCGCCGGATGAGCCGCCTCCGCCACCTCCGCCTGACGAACCGCCAGAACTTGATTCTCGTGGAGAATATGTTTTTGTCTGATGTGTAAATATAACATTACAATTATTAAATGCCCTGTACTCAAACAATCCATTCATAAGGCTCTTGGTTGATGCCTTCTTCTTTGAGGAATACACACGCACAATTATATAATTAATAACAACTGCAATAACAATCGCAAGCAATGCGTTACTTATATATTTCATTGGCTGTGCAATCTTTCTTCCCTGAAGCAGCGTATATTCCTGCTCATATACCTTCATCGCACATATATAATAGTCTGCATCAGATGCATAAGTATACACATTGTCGGTAATTGTTTCTGCATATGCCTTATTAATTGTCCTGTTAATAGCACCATTGCTATGTATCCATATATTTCTGTTATCCATATCAATAACGAATATCGTTCCACTCTCAGAGCCATATTTTTCTCTGTACAGAGACTTAATATAACTCTCTGTCGAAGTGCTGTTATAGCTTATAGAGTTAAACATAACATTACCATAAGTGGTAATTAATTTCATCTTATCCAGAAGCATGCTCTTCTCAGAAACTGATAAAAGTAATGCATCATCAACAATCACTGCTTCATAGCCTGTATCCGGATTAACATAACAGAAATCCTGATTAGCATAATCTTCAACCTCATAGCCTGTATCAGCATATACTCTGCCTCCTGCCATTATGATACTTAGAACTGCTACAAGAAAGGTCAGTAAAAATGTTATTTTTCTACGCATTATCATTACCTCCCTTGTAATTATCAAACTGTGGCAGTCTTCTTGTTGCAAGCACATTGTAGTACTTAATAAGCTCAACAAGTGTAAACATCAGCGAAGCAAGCACAAATATAACTGCACCATAATAAAAAAGGTCAGATACCGGATTAATAAGCAGAATCAGTGTTGAAACAGCCAATGCTACAAGTGCGCCTACACTTCCCGGCACATTTTTTCCTCCTGATACTTCTTTATATGTCTTGCAATTACCAAGCGTAATAATAACGCCTATAGCAAAACACGCCGCACTGACGAAAAAAGAGGAACCCACTGAAAATACTGCACTAAATATAGAAAAAGCAAACATAAAATTAGGAATTGCAACCATGCATATTGCAAATATAACAACGCCCTTCAGCAATGGTGCCATCTTATTTTTTTCTTTCTTACTTACTCTTTTAATCCTTGCATTATTTCTGCCATCAGACATCTGTTTTGCCAGATTATCATTATCTGTTCCGGCTTTATATCTGCGGCTGGAAAGCTTTGATTCTTCCCATGAGCCTCTGTCATCAAGCTTCTGGTCCCGTCTCTTTATTTTTCCCAGTTCAAACACATACAATATAATTGTAATCAGTGCTATTACAGCTGCAACATTAAGTGTTACCTTCGGTCTTAATGTGAAGAACATATTAAGTAATATAAATATCGGAACAGCCAGAAGTGCCGACCCGGCAAAATATCTGCCAATAGAAACCGGTAAATCTGCCGATACTTTTCCAGTCTGACCATTGACCGTTGCATATGCAACTCTGTCCCTGTTCCTATACGACAGAAACCATACTGGATACAATGTCCTGTCAACAGACTCAATTACTGCATTACATTTGGATTTAATAGTACTTTCTGTTTCACGAAGTGATACCCCTCCAAGCGGGATATTATTGGCTACATAATCATATGTCTCCTCACCAGCCATATCAACTGCATCATTCATATAAACATCACACCCGACATCTGCCGTGTCAGCATAAAACCCACTAAGAAATGCCGGCGTGAATCCCGCCATATTCTTAACATCATACGGTGCAATCGCCTCACTTATATTATCATCAAATGAAGATGACGCATCAAACGATATTCCCTTATACTGACAGTCCATATCACCGTTAATATCAAAATGGTCCGTATAAATGTAATCTCCCCGTCTTTTGCTTTTCTCTCCTCTTAATACAACAGGACCTTTCTGCGATACATGATAAGCCCAGTACGGCATATAGATTCCCCTGAAACCATCAATATATTTTTCATCTTTTAATTCCTTAGGTGCAAACCATGCACGCTTCATCATCTTCTTATATTGATTCTTACAATCCTGCTTGGTTTTGCTGAACGGAATAATATATCCCGGACGGAGTTCTTTGGAAATTCTGCTTTCCAGAACTGTAGATGCTCCACAGAAGCTGCAGAAATCAGCAATCGTGTTATCTGTACTCATAATTTCACCGCCACACTGCGGACACTTGAATACCGTAACATCATACTCTTTACTTTCTTCAGCCGAATTTCCTTCTCCAAGATTATATGGATTATAATGTGTATTACAATGCTCACATAACATCGACTGTGACGATATATCGAAAATTAACCGTCCGCCACAATTAGGACACTGATACATACATTCTCTCCCCTCATATGTATTAACTTAGTTCAAAGCTATGCTAATTGTAGCACCCATTATTACTCTTTTCAAACCCACATTTAGTATGAAAACGCACAAAAAAGCAGGTCCTGCGACCTGCCTGAATACATTATATTTCATATTAGATTGCTCTTTCAAAACTGCACATTAAAATTCTTTCATCCGATTACTCTTAAGAATAACTCTCTTTGTTCTATCCAAACCGTCTTAACCTTTTCTCTTGGTTAAGCCCTCGACCTATTAGTACAGATCAGCTCCATATGTCACCACACTTCCACCTTCTGCCTATCTACCTCGTCGTCTTCAAGGGGTCTTACTAACTTACGTTATGGGATATCT
>OGHF01000225.1_pt1 | contig 42763 bp, 26 predicted proteins | sample 1571481 | NCBI WGS metagenome assembly OGHF01 (sample SAMEA2581952, study PRJEB24529) | metagenome | biome: Human gut stool | place: China | collected 2011
TGATCCAGAATCCGGATCTTCGCGAAAGGAGTTCTCATTGTTACTCTCATCAAAGCTTATTCCCATTTCTCCCAAACTTTCTCTTTCTGAAGATCGACGGCAAAAACGGCGCTTTCGCCGCCGCAGCTTCCGCCCTCCCTTTATTCTCCTTCTGATAAAGCCGGATCGTCTCATCCAGCTGCCGGAACCGCTCTTCGTCCCGCTCATCTGCCACCCGCATCAGGTAATCGATCTCCTTTAACACTTTATCGTTCACCATCCGGCTGATATCCTGGCTCAGCTTCTCGTTATTCACTTCCAGGGCACGTCCGATGATCAGGTTCATCATCTGCTGAAACTGGGCCATTTTTTCCTCTGCGCTGGCAGAAAGAGGCATGCCTTCTCCTGCTGCAACCATGGCTGTGCTTTCCTCTTCCTTAAGTTCTTTTAAAGCTGCATCCATATCCTGCTCCAAATACTCGCATTCCTGAAGCATTTTCTGTATTTTCCGTTCTTCTTTATCCGCTTCTTCCCGGATGAACCGATCTGTCTTTTTTCTTTTTTCTCTCAATATCTGCACTGCGCCGCTTAGATCAAGTTCTGTTCCCCCCGTCTCATAATAATTCGCCGCATAATTTTCCAGCGCATCGGACAAAGCCTCCCCCGGTCTGCTTTTCAACTGTCCGACCGAAACCGTACTGTCAAACAACTCCGCAGTCAATCCGCCCAGAAGCATTTCCAAATCCCCATGCTCCACCGACAATTCTTCTCCGTCATCCTCACAGATCAGAGCCGCCGACTTAGAATTTTTAACCCCTGTTCCGAATGTACGTTCAAGACGAAAATGTCTCCCTCCGCAGTCAAACCGCATGACACCGGCATACCTGCCGCCGCTGCGCGGCTCATACTTTGTAAAATCATCTTTCGCCGCCGCTCTTCCTCTTCCCCGCTCCAAACCAAACAGCATCGCTTTCACAAACGCATGAAGCGTCGTCTTTCCAAACTCATTTTCTCCGCTGATGACCTGTACTCCATCCCTAAAATAAAAATGTTTCTCCGACAATTTTCCGAAATTTTTAACATAAAGTTCTCTGATTACCATTTTCTCTATCCCCTGTTTCCCGTCAAAAGCGCTTCCACGCCTTCACAAAGCGCACAATACTCAACACTTCCCTCTTCACAACCTGCAAATTTCTCGATATATCTGCCAAGAAGAGTCTCCTTGTTCTCTGCATAAAGCTTTTCAAAATCATATGCCGGAATTGTCTCGTCCAAAATCTCCAACACGCATCCTTCCTCCGCCAAATGATTCACTTCAAAGGCAATATCGGGATCTCTTTTTCCCGCAAGAGTAATTTTGTAAATATTTTCATTTCCATACTCATTTATAAGTTGCTTTACCCTTTTTCTTATACTTCCTTCCGTATCGCTTCTTTCTACTTCGACAGAACTGTGGATATACTCTCTCCCCGCAAACGGTATCCACTGAATCGCCGCTTTTCCGTCTTTGAGCTCCCCTTTTACATATCCATGCTGCCCGACGTCGTTTTGGTCGATCGGTTCAAGCGCTCCCGAATAAATCATCTTATCTTTTTGCAAAGCCTGCGGTTTATGAATATGTCCCAGGGCGATATATGAAAATCCGGAACGACTCAGCTTCTTTTTATCAAACGGAATATGCCTGTCATCACCTCCGTGAGCCAACAGAATTTCATTCTTTTCAATGCCTGCTGCAGCCACATCGTCATAAAGCGGCTGACAAATTTCCCGTTCATAGTAACTGAGTCCATACACCGCTGTTTCCAATTCCGGAAAATCGACATATTCCAATTTCTTCCCGAACAAAGGATATACATTATCATTCCACTCAAATGAACGATAATTAGAATCCTTCTGCAGATGATCATGATTGCCCGCTATGAGCACAACTTTAGTAGCTGTCAGTTCTGAAAAAAGATAATTGACCTCTTTTAGCTCTCTTACAAGAGGCTGCCTGTGGAAAAGATCTCCGGCAATAAGAAGAAGGTCGGTTCTCTCATCTTCACATACCCCAAGTATTTTCTCAAATGACTCCCACAATTCTCTTCCTCTGCTTTGACTATATACAGCCGCCTCCGGCTGCGCTCCGAGATGTACGTCTGCTATATGAATAAATTTCACGCCCGCTCCCCTTTCAACAATGCTGTTTTCTGCCGGCTGCCACGAACCCGGGCAGGCCCGGACTTTCGCTCGCCGCTATTGCAATAAAAGGACGCCACACAACTGTCGCGCCCTCATGATATACTTTATAATTTTATTCTATATTTATTTCGATGTATTTTTTTACGTCTTACACCGCAAAACGCAATTACAGTTCACAGTTATTTACTGTTCTCGGGAACGGAATCACATCACGGATATTCGACATTCCCGTCAAATACATCACGCATCTTTCAAATCCTAATCCGAAACCTGCATGACGCGTAGAACCGTATTTTCTAAGATCAAGATAAAAGCCATAATCTTTTTCATCAAGACCAAGTTCGTTCATGCGGGCCAGGAGTTTCTCATAGTCGTCTTCTCTCTGACTTCCTCCGATGATTTCCCCGATACCCGGAACAAGACAATCAACTGCCGCAACCGTCTTGCCGTCATCATTTTGTTTCATGTAAAACGCTTTGATTTCTTTCGGGTAATCTGTAACAAATACAGGACGCTTATACACCTGCTCTGTCAAATAACGTTCATGCTCTGTCTGAAGATCACATCCCCAGGAAACCTTATACTCAAACTTATCGTTGTTCTTCTCCAGTATCTCGATCGCCTCTGTGTAAGTAACACGGGCGAAATCAGAATTCGCAACATTATTCAGTCTCTCCAGAAGTCCTTTATCAACGAAAGAATTAAAGAAATTCATCTCTTCCGGCGCGTTTTCAAGAACATAATTGATGACATATTTCAGCATAGACTCTGCCAGATCCATGTCGTCTTCAAGATCTGCAAACGCAATCTCCGGTTCGATCATCCAAAACTCTGCCGCATGACGGGTTGTGTTTGAATTCTCCGCGCGGAATGTCGGGCCGAATGTATAAATACTTCTAAACGCCTGCGCATATGTCTCTCCGTTCAACTGACCGCTTACCGTAAGGCTCGTCTCTTTTCCGAAGAAATCTTTTGTATAATCTACTGTACCATCCTCATTCTTCGGGATCTGATCCATATCAAGAGTCGTAACACGAAACATCTCGCCCGCGCCTTCACAGTCGCTTCCTGTGATCAGCGGCGTATGTACATACACAAACCCTCTCTCCTGAAAGAACTTATGAATCGCATACGCTGCCAGAGAACGCACACGGAATACAGCCTGAAATGTATTCGTTCTCGGACGCAGATGAGAAATCGTTCTCAAATACTCAAACGTATGACGTTTCTTCTGCAGCGGATAATCCGAAGCCGACGCTCCCTCGATCTGCACTTCATCCGCCTGAATCTCAAACGGCTGTTTTGCCTGCGGAGTAGCGACAAGCGTTCCTTTCACAATAATCGCAGCTCCGACGTTCAGTTTAGAAACTTCCGCAAAGTTCTCCATCTCATCATGATATACAATCTGAAGCGGCTCAAAATAAGAACCGTCATTTACTACAATGAAACCAAATGTCTTTGAATCTCTGAGACTACGAACCCAGCCTCCTATCGTTACTTTTTTGCCAAGATATGATTCTCTGTCTTTAAATAATTCCCGAATCGTTGTCAATTCCATATCAGATAACTCCTTCAATCAAATTTCACCGACGCTTTCGCGGCAATAACAATTCTATTATAACACTTTATTTTCCATATGTCCTGCAAGCCACTCAAATAAATCGTCATATACCTGTTCCCGGTCTGATTCGTTTAAAATCTCGTGACGGTCGCCGGTATAGAGCTGCAAAGATACGTCTCTTATCCCTGCCGCCCTGTATTTTTCATATATTTTACGAACGCCTTTTCCGAAGTTTCCCACCGGATCTTCCGAACCTGCCGCAAACAAAATCGGCAGATTCTTCGGAATCATATAGACGCCCTCTTTTCTCTGCATGCTGATCATTCCCGAAAACATGCTGTAATATGCATTTACCGTGAAAACAAATGAGCAGAGCGGGTCGGATACATAAGCGTCCAAATGTTCTCTGTCACTTGTGACCCAGTCGGCTCTTGTCCTCGCCGGTTTGAATTTTCGATTAAAATTTCCCACAACTAAATGATCCACAAAATGACTTCTGTAATGCCAGCCGCGCACAGCCGCCATCAGCCTGCATAAGCGCTTCCCGAACACAAGCGTCGCCTTTTTATGATCGGCAACCGCGCCCATAATGATCGCCCCGCTCAATCCCTTGCCGTACATCTGAATATACTGACGCAAAAGCGAAGACCCCATACTGTGTCCGAGCATAAAATACGGAACGTTCGGATATTTCTTCATCGTCCTCTGCCGAAGTGTATGAATATCGCCTATAACGCATGCATTTCCGTATTTTTCACTGAAAAAACCATATTCTGATTTCGCCTGTACCGACTTCCCGTGTCCAAGGTGATCATTCCCTACGACATAGAAACCCTTGCCGCATAAAAATTCGGCAAATTCATCATATCGCTTGATATACTCCACCATTCCGTGGCAGATCTGCAATACCGCTTTTACCTCGCCCTCCGGTTTCCATTCTATCGTATGAATCTCTGTATTACCGTCTTTTGATGGGAAATAAAACTCGTCTCTCATGTCACTGATGCTTCCTTACCTGTCATCTAATTTTATATAATCGCGGTATGGTGCGAGCGGCTTATACGCAGGACGTATGATCTTATCCACATTTTTAAGCTCTTCCAACCTGTGCGCGCTCCATCCTACAATACGCGCCGCCGCAAAAATCGGTGTGTACAATGCCGGCGGAAGATCGAGCATACTGTAGACAAGTCCGCTGTAAAAATCGACGTTTGCATTAACGCCCTTATACATCTTTCTCTTTTCTCCGATGATCTCAGGCGCAAGGTGCTCTACTTTTTCATAAAGACCGTATTCTGCCTCATGGCCTTTTTCCTTCGCAAGCTTTTTCACAAACCCTTTGAATATATCCGCTCGCGGATCGGAGATCGAATAAACGGCATGTCCCATACCGTAGATCAATCCTTTCCTGTCGAACGCTTTTTTATCAAGAAGCGCTTCCAGATATGCCCGGATCTGATCTTCGTCTTCCCAGTCTGTCAAAACAGACTTCATATCCTCGAACATCTGAGTCACTTTGATGTTCGCGCCGCCGTGCTTCGGTCCTTTCAAAGATGCCATCGCAGCCGCGATCGTAGAATATGTATCCGTTCCCGATGACGTGACAACGTGAGTCGTAAAAGTCGAGTTGTTTCCGCCGCCGTGATCCATGTGAAGCACAAGAGCCATATCCAGGATCTCTGCCTCAAGTTTTGTATATTTACGATCCTCGCGGAGCATCATCAAAATATTTTCCGCTGTGGACAGTTCCGCTTTCGGCGCATAGATATAGAGATCCTCTCCTCTGCGGTAATTATACGCATGATATCCGTATACCATCAGCATCGGAAACTGACTGATGAGGTTCAGACACTGACGGAGAACGTTCGGAATACTCGTATCATCCGCTTTCTCGTCATAAGAATAAAGCTGCAGGATACTTCTCGTAATGCTGTTCATCATATCGCGGCTCGGCGCTTTCATGATGACGTCACGCACGAAGTTCGGAGGAAGCATACGGCGCTCTGCGATCATATTCTGAAACTCTTCCAACTGTACTTTATTCGGAAGTTCGCCGAACAGAAGCAAGTACGCCGTCTCCTCAAATCCCGGGTGATCCCCCTCGAGGAATCCTCTGACAAGATCTTTGATATTATAACCTCTGTAATACAGATTCCCCTCACACGGTACAGACTTTCCGTCTACGATTTTTGATGCGCACACATCGGAAATGTTCGTAAGTCCGGCAAGCACGCCCTTTCCATTCAGGTCGCGGAGACCTCTTTTCACTTCATACTTCGTGTATAATTCCTTCTCGATCGCATTATTCTGCTCGCACTTAAGAGCAAGTTCTTCAATCTTCGGAGTAATATCAAAAAATATGCTGTCTATATTTTTTGCCATACAACTTCCTCCTTTTTATTTTGGTATATTTGTTTATTATACTAAAAATAAAGAAATTATACAATAAACTGTCTATTAAATATTTATGAATAGACAGTTCAGCCATCCAGATGTCCGCGAAGTATAAAACATGCTTGCATGTTTTTATGAGCGGGCATCTGGATGAGGTGAGCGTCCGGTTATGAGGAAAACTGTGGCGGCAGCCACGATAAGCACGCAGTGCGGTTTTCCGAATGGCGCAAGCTGAACTGTTTTATTCAGCACGTAATCATTTTTCTCTCAGATCACAAAAATGATTCGCAAGCTGTGCAAACTCCGCAAGCGTCAAAGCTTCGCCTCTCACGCTCGCCCCTTTTCCAAGTTTTTCTATCGCCCCTTCAATCTCCTCTTTTGAAAAATCAATCTCAGGGGAGTTTTTCAAGCCGTTCGCCAATGTTTTTCTCCGCTGATTAAAAGATGCGCGGATTACCCGAAACATCAGCTTTTCATCCCGCACTTCGACAGGCGGATGTTCGTGCCTTTCTAAACGTATCACCGCCGACCCTACTTTCGGTCTGGGCATAAAACAGTTGGGCGGAACATTTGCCACAATATACGGTTTGGCATAATACTGCACCGCAAGAGACAATGCGCCGTAGTCTTTTGTTCCCGGCCCGACCTGCATCCGATCCGCCACTTCTTTCTGTACCATGACCGTAATACTTTTTATCGGAACATGATTTTCAAACAACCCCATAATGATCGGCGTAGTAATATAATAAGGCAGATTTGCAACAACTTTGATCGGTCTGCCCTCATTCTCTTCTTCTACCAACTTTCTGATATCAACTTTGAGCACGTCTTCGTTGATCACACGTACATTGTCATAGCCGTCAAGCGTATCTTCCAAAATCGGGATCAAAGCTCTGTCGATCTCTACTGCGATTACTTTTCCTGCCGCACATGACAAATACTGGGTCATCGTTCCTATTCCCGGACCGATCTCAAGTACGAGATCGTCTTTCCCGATCTCCGCCGCACGGATGATCTTATCTAAAACATGTGTATCGATCAAAAAATTCTGTCCGAATTTCTTTTGAAAAATAAAATTATATTTTTGAAGCACCGCAATCGTATTCTGCGGATTGCCAAGCGTTGGTTCTTTCATACGTTTCCTTCCCAAATCTGTTTTTTCAGAAGTTCCGTGCGGCTTATCATTCTTTGGCTTTTCCCCCGCACCTTTTCTTTTTCTCTAAAATCCGTTTTTCTCTAAAGTCCGTATAACTTCCGTGCGTTTTCCTCCGTCTGTAACACGACGTCTTCTGCTGCTGCACCTTTTAGGGCCGCGATCTCTTCCGCCACATACGGAAGGTAAAGCGAACTGTTTCGCTTTCCTCTATATGGAACAGGCGCAAGGTACGGACAGTCCGTTTCCAGTACGATCGACTCCAAAGGAATCTCCTGAACGACCTGTTTTAGTTTCTTTGCATTCTTAAAAGTTACCACTCCGCCAATTCCGATATAATACCCCATTTTCACATACTCTTTTGCCATCTCCGCCGAGTATGAATAACAGTGTATCACGCCGCGCAGTCCCGACGCATATTCTTTCATAATCTCCATCGTATCTGCGGCAGCCTCCCTGCTGTGGATAATGACCGGTTTCTCTTTTTTTCGCGCAAGATCGAGCTGTCTGATAAACCATTCTTTTTGAAGATCATGATTTTCCTTATCCCAATAATAATCCAGACCGATTTCTCCGACCGCCTTGATCTTTTCTTTATCAAGAAGACGTTCCATCCTTGCAAACTGAGTTTCATCAAGATTTCCGACTTCGTCGGGATGAACGCCGATCGCCCCGTACACAAACGGATACTCTTCTGTCAGTTTTACGATCTTATCCCATGACAGGATTGTAGAACCTGCATCCATTATCATGCCGATTCCCGCATCCTGCATCTTCCCCAGGATTTCCTCCCGGTCCTCATCAAACTGCTCATCATCATAATGAGCATGTGTATCGATTATCATCTTTTCAGAATCCTTTCTCTCTTATTTATCCTGACAACACTGCCGGTCTTTCTCGCTTGAGCCTTGTACACACACGTTTAAGAGAAATCTTTCAAATTCCCGTCTGTTCCACACTTCCGGCGTCGGATAAAGCGGATTTGCCTCTTTTTCCGCCCATTTTGCGATCTGCTTCACATCCGCTTTTCGGATCATCTCCGGATATTGCGGAATCTGCATCTTCACTTTCAGTTCTTCGATCCATCCGATAAACGCATCCGCCTTCACACTGTCAGACTCCTGCGGTGTCGTAAGTCTGCACACATCACTTAATTCCGCCAGTTTCTTACATGCCGCGTCTCCATATGCCCGCATCACATAAGGAAGAAAAATCGCCATTGCCAGTCCATGAGGCGTTCCATACAATCCGCCGACCGCATGGCCGATCGCATGAACATATCCGACTCCTCCTCTTGTAAATGCCCGTCCTGCATAAAACGCCGCCTGCTGCATCTTCTGTCTCGCCTCGATATCGCTTCCGTTTTCATATACTTTCAGCAGATTTTCATAGATCAGTCTGACAGCTTTCCTGCACAATTCCCGCTCTGTATCACTGTTATATTTATCATTTGTATACGCTTCCACCGCATGACACAAAGCATCCATCCCCGTCATAGCGGTAACGTCCGGCGGCAGTCCCAGCGTCAGTTCGGGATCGAGCACCGCATACTTTGGCATAAGCCGCAGATCATTGATCGCCGCCTTATGGTGCGTCGCTGTATCCGTGATAACTGCCGATATCGTCGTTTCCGAGCCGGATCCTGCCGTTGTAGGAACCGCAAACAACATCGGAATCTGCTTGACAACCCGAAACAACCCCTGCAGCTGCCTTATCTGTCTGTTCGGTCTTGCGATACGCGCTCCAACCGCTTTCGCACAGTCAAGAGGCGCTCCTCCGCCCAGCGCAAGCATACAGTCACACCCATTTTCCAGAAACACTTTCACCGCATCTTCCACATTTTCATCGGTAGGATTTTGTTCTACCTTATTGTAGATGACATACAAAAGTCCCTGTTCTTCCATCTCTTCAAGCACTCCGTCAAGAAGCCCTCGCCCGATCAGAGTAGGACCTGTAACGATAAGCGCCTTTTTTAACCCTCTCCGTTTGATCGCCGCAGGAAGGTGGCGGACCGCTCCCGCTCCCTTCATCAATTTCGGCGTCCGCCACGGGATAGTGGAAATTCCGGCTTTCATAACTGATTGAAACATTCTGCAATACATTTTCTTGACGCTTTTCTTTGTCGTCATATATACGCATCCCCTTATTAAATTCACATCATCATACACGCATCATTATCGCGCGCAAATATTTATACTTAAAATAAAACTCTTTTCTTTCTCCCCATTATCTTTTCACAAAATACTCTTCATACCATACGAGGAAAGTATAGATTGTCCACACTTTTCTCCAGTTATCCGAATTGCCTCCTACATACTCGTCAAAAATAGCCCGTATCTCTTCAACATGAAAGAATTTTTCCGCGATATCGCTCGCAAAAAGTCTTCTCACGTCCGCATTATACCGATCATCCGCCATCCAGATACGAATCGGCACAATAAATCCGAGTTTCTTGCGAAATGCAATTTCTTCCGGAAGCACTTTTGCAGCCGCTGTACGAAGAGCGACTTTATTCTGTTCTTCATTTACCTTGTACTCCGACGGCATTCTTGATGCAATGTCAAAAATTCTTCTGTCCGTCAGCGGCATTCTTATCTCAAGTCCCGCTGCCAGGCTCATCTTATCTACATTGAGATAAATATCGCCTTCAAGCCAGATCTGAATATCTACATCAGACATTTTAGTCAGAGGATCAAGACCTTCCGTTTCCTCGTAAATCCCCCGCGCAAGTTCGATCGGAAGTACGTCCGGATCGTATTTTTTCAAAATCCGCTTCTTCTCATCCTCTTTCATGATATTTGTATTTCCGACATAAAATGTCTTTAAATTCTCCCCGTATCTTTCTGCGTTGCGATACATATTATATCCGCCGAAAAATTCATCTGCGCCTTCACCTGAATAACAGATTTTCGTATGCTTTGCGGTTTCTCTGCACGCAATGGCAAACGCGATCGCCGACGCGTCTCCAAGCGGCTGTTCCATATTGTACATCACATACGGGACAACAGCGAAATATTCCTCCGGAGTGATCCGGCATCGAAGATTTTTTCTTCCCAAAATATCAGCCGTCTGTTTCGCCAGACCCGATTCGTCAAAGCGTTCCTCGTCATATCCGCACGAATCTGTCGTCTCTACATCCGACATTGCCAAAACGTAAGACGAATCGACGCCGCCTGATAAAAATGACTCCGCATACTCTTCTTTTGTTTTTACTTCCGGCATGATCTCGCCTATCGTCGTATGGATCTCATCTGCCCACTGCTCCAGTGTACGGCTATTGTCCGGATGAAACTGAGGCATCCAATAACGCTCTATCGTAAGCTTTCCGTTCTGCCATACAAGATACCGGCCCGGAAGCAGCTTTTTCAGACCGCGGAAAAATGTATTTTCGCCCGCCACATAAGTAAGGCTTAAATAAAGCTGAAGCATCTCTTCGTTTAATTCTTTTACAAATCCCGGCTGTTCCATAATCTTTCGGATCGTTGTTCCGTAAAGCAGTTTTCCGTCCGCCGTTTCGTAATAATAAAACGGTTTTGTTCCAAACTGATCTCTTAAGCAAAACAGTTTCTCTTCCGATTCATCCCACAGGGCAAAGGCAAACATCCCGTGCATGTGATCTGCCATCTCATTTCCCCATGTTTCATATGCCTTCACAAGGATCTGTTCCTCACGCTCTTCCCTTGTCAGATCAAGAGGAATATCCAGTCTTTCGCAAAGTTCTTCCCAGTTTCTTATATGACCTCTGTATTCTTTTACTTTTATCATCTGTTTCCACTCCCAACTTTACGCCGCCCATATTGCAGGGGCATATCGGCTTTTATCAACTCTTTTGTTACACGGCTATTATAAACGAAAGCCTGTCATGTTACAAGACCGGCGCATACACCGCTTTCGTCCTTTCTCCTTCTCCTTGAAGTTCCACTTCCGGAAAGCTTTGAATGTATTGCTTAAATTGTGAATAACCATAATCTCTCACTTTAAAATCCGCGAATTTCAGTCTGATCCGATTGCCCAAAGCGCTCAATGGGATTCCTGATTCCCCGCTTGCTTCGATCTGATACAAAATATATTCTTCTACCATTTCTTTTCTGCTCTTATCTTCATTGAGCGCTACAGATACTTTTGTTCCCTCCTGAATGAGCATTAAACGAGGAAGCGTTTCCAAAAATTTGGACAAAAGACTATAACCATAGCGGCGGACATCAAAATCAGGATATAGCTTGACAAGCCTGCTCCCGACTTCGCCAAGTCCCGTCTCTCTGTCATTGTTTTTATTCTCCGTAATAATCTTAACGACCGCTTCTTCCACTTGTTCTTTCGTAGCCGAAATCATTTTTTTCGATTCTTTTCCACTTACAGTATGGAAAACGGTTTTTTCCTCCCTCTCGGAAACGCCCATCATATTATCTTCCAAAAGAAGTTCCAGTTCCGTAAAGATCTCGCATGCCTTACGAAACGGCAGGGGCGTTTTCGCCTCTCCCATTCCGATCACACGCTTCCCGCTCTCCCGCAGCCTGCTTGCAAGCCTTGTAAAATCGCTGTCGCTTGAAACAAGACAGAACCCCTCGAGTTCGCTCGCATACAGCATATCCATAGCGTCAATGATCATTGCCGAGTCAGTTGCATTTTTTCCGTAAGTATAACTAAACTGCTGGATCGGAGTGATAGAGTTCTGCAAAAGTTCTTCCTTCCACCCCGCGCTGTTCGGACGGGTCCAGTCTCCGTAGATCCTTTTATATGTTACATTTCCATATTTCGACAGTTCATCTAAGATCGGTTTAATATATTTTGCGGACACATTATCCGCATCAATTAAAAGCGCGAATCTTTCTTCCATTCTCTGTATACCTCCCCACTCATATTTTTCCACGTAAATGTTCCCTTTTCATAAACCATATAGCTGTGGGAAGAACCTTCTTTCGGAATCGAAACCGATCCCGGGTTCAGATACATATACTCATTTCCGTTCTCATCCGCTATTTTCTCACAGGCAGGCACATGCGTATGCCCGTTCAGCAAAATATCTCCGTTCTTCAGCGGAGGCATACACTGAGGATTGTGCACATGTCCGTGGGATGCAAAAACCACGCCTGTATCCTCAAGCTGCAGTACACAATAATCTGCCATGACCGGAAACTCTAAAACCATCTGGTCTACATCGGCTTCACAGTTTCCCCTCACACAGAGCAGTTCCTCCTTGACTTCATTCAACATCCGTATCACTTCTTTCGGGGCGTAGCCTTTCGGCAGATCATTGCGGGGCCCATGATATAAAAGATCTCCTAAAAGAAGGAGTCTGTCCGCTTTTTCTCTTCGATACGCCTCAAGCATCTGTCCACAATATACAGCCGAACCGTGTATATCTGACGCGATCATCCATTTCATACTTTTTTCTCCACATATTTAGATTTGACAGTTTTCAAACTACATAAAACATTGTCCCTGTCCCTTTATTTTTATCATTTTAACATAATTTTTCTATTTTTGTAAATCTGCCCTCCTGACAGGCTGCTATATCACAAACACCGCAAAAGACCCGAGCATTTTACGAAATTTTCTTTTATGCACAGCCGGTCATAATCTCCACAAACGGTATGCCTGCTCAACTGCCGCTTCCATATTTGCCTCCGCATTTTCCCGCTTCATTGCCGCTTCAAGAGAAACCGCCTCTCTTAATATCGAAAAGAATGCATCGATCCCCTGCTCATTGCATGCTCCGGCGTCACGCGCAGCAGCCCCGGCAAATGCAATGACCGGTTTTCCATATTTCTTCGCAATCTTTGCAATCCCGATCGGCGCTTTTCCCATAGCGGTCTGTCCGTCCATACGCCCTTCCCCGGTAATCACAAGATCAGCCTTTGCAATTTCCTGCTCCAAGCCTGTTTCTTTTATTACAATCTGGATACCGGATTCCAACTGTGCATCCATAAATGTAAGAAATGCAAATCCCAAACCGCCTGCCGCCCCCGTACCCGGATACATAGAATCTGCTTTCGGAATCTTTTTCTTCACCAAAGACGCATAAGAAAAGAGAAGACGATCTAACCTTTCGGTCATCTCTTCATCCGCGCCTTTCTGCGGACCGTACACAGCGCTTGCTCCTGTCTCTCCGCACAATACGTTCGTTACGTCACAGGCAATCTTGAATTTACATTCCGCAAGTTCAGGGATCACGTTATCATCTGTAATCTCCGCCAGTTCTTCCAGACCCCTTGCCCCAATCGGAATCTGTTCCCCGTTTTCCTTCAGCAGGCCAAAACCCAAAGCCTGAAGCATTCCTGCTCCCCCGTCGTTTGTCGCGCTTCCTCCGATCCCGACAATAAATTTCCTGCATCCGTTTCGCACAGCGTCTTTTATCACTTCTCCCACACCGTAAGTTGTCGTATACAACGGATTTCGTTCTTCCTCTGAAAGAAGAGTCAGCCCTGCCGCTTTCGCAATCTCAATGACCGCTGTTTTCTCTTCTGTTTTCTCTCCTGTTTTTCCATCTGTATTCTCGATCACACCATACTCGCACACAACCGTTTTTCCGATCGGTCCGGTTACAGAAACTTTCCGTATCGTTCCGTTCATACCGGACACCAACGCTTCCACTGTCCCCTCGCCTCCGTCTGCCAGCGGTCTGACATGCACTTTTGCTTCAGGATCAACTTTATGAATTCCCTTTGCGGCGGCTTTTCCCGCCTGTACCGAAGTCATACTCCCTTTAAACGAATCAATCGCCGCCACAATTTCCATAAATCCATCCATTCCTTTCACTTTACTCAGACAGAAAACATTATAAAAATGTTTCCCCGCACTTGTTTGTCATCATATAAATACCTTCAATGTACACAGCGTATCATTTCTTTTTTTACATTTCAATAACTTTGCACGACCGATTCCTAAAGAATGATCCGGCAACACTATCACCATGAAAGGATGTGTTACTATTCCCACTCCAAAACGACAGTATACTACTGACGATATTTATAAATTACCAGATTTCATAAGAGTAACTCTATTTGATGGGGAAATATTGACGAATGATTGGACAAATCTGATTATAGACGAAGAGGTCTTTAAGAATCTCCCTTCTGAAGATCACCACAAAACGTACCGACTTTCTATAGTAAAATCTGAATAGCCCTTGTATCGCTCTGATGGATATACTATATTAAAGACATAAAAGGAACAACCGCCCACAAGGGGGGTTGACCTCGACAAGATTGTAATAGAATCACCACCCTGAAACCGGTCAAAGTTTAGAGGGTGGTTTTCTATGCCTTAAAGCACTATCTGATAAACGCAAATACGAATGTCAGCAATGCCAGAATGAACATTCCAAAGTTTGGGATTGATGGCACTAACGAAAAGATTCACCTCGGAAAGTTGATGGGCAAGGACTTCATAATAACGTCCTTTTAGGTCTAAGTTTTTTTGGGGGCGGTACAATTTGTTGCCAACAATGTATTGTATTGTTATCTTTAATAATAAAATCCGGGGCAGATATGATATCATTCAAATAATCTGTAACTTCTTTATATACTTCTGGGTGTCTATCCAAAATATGCTGAAGCTGATTATCTGTAATAATAACTTCATCCGTTACGATATCTTCGGTTATACAACTATATATGCTTTTATTAATTCTACCAATGGTATGCACTTTTGATACCTCTTTTACATTAGATGCTGACGATCGGAAAATTAACTAACAGAATGCTGGGGACGGCTTGAATTCCAACGCTCTCCGTGCTATACTAACCCACGTTACAAAAACCCGAAAAATAAGGTCTTACAAGGGTTTCGCCGATTTCCGGCGTAAGCCAAATACCTGCGGTATTTGACTCTCGCGACATTCGCCAAATGGATGTGCAAGCACCTCCACATGGCTCATTGTTTCGCGGAAAATGAATCGTGTGTTCGTGACCTTCCACACGTAAAACAAAACTAAAGGAGAATTGAAAAATGAAAACAACTCAACAAAGCAAAGTGCTTTTCATGGCACAGGCGGCGATGATCGCCGCAATCTACGTCGTACTGACTATGCTCGGCGCATCTTTTGCATTCGGAGAAGTGCAGATCCGCTTTTCGGAAGCGCTGACAATTCTGCCCGCAATCACACCTGCGGGAATTCCCGGAGTATTTTTAGGATGTCTTATCAGCAACATATTAGGCGGAGCAATCTTGCCGGATATTATTTTCGGAAGCATCGCCACATTGATCGGAGCTTTATTTACATGGCAGCTTCGCAATAAAAGCAAATATTTAGCGCCGGTTCCTCCGATCATCGCAAACGCGCTCATCGTTCCGTTTATTTTAAAATACGGTTATGCAGTTCCTCTTCCGATCCCGTTTATGATGCTGACAGTAGGTCTGGGGGAAGTGATCTCCTGCGGAGTTCTCGGAATGATACTGTACACAGCACTGAATAAATATAAAGGGGTTTTATTTAAACCTTCCATATCATAAAATATTCTAAAGCATGCGGCAGTTCAGCTTGCGTCATTCGCAAAACTCATTCGCAAAACGCACTCCGCGCTTATTGCGGCCAAACATCTGAAGCGCTGCTAACATACGATACAAAAAATATCCGTGAGATACGTTTTTCGCATCCCACGGATATTTTTTATCACTTATATTTACCTTTCCGGTATGTGCCGCGCCAATCAACTTCCTGAGGAAAGTTCTCCTTTTATCATCTGATGTATCCGATAAATGTGTTTCCGCCTGCTTCTGTCATATTTTCCATTTCGCTCATGCCGACTGTATATGATTCTCCTGTACTCGGATCTACATATGTGATATCCGTCATCGTATATCCTGTCAAAAGCACCGCATGTGCCGATTCCAATATCGCGATCATCGGACACCCGCGATTGATCACATATAACATCTGATCGAGAGAACAGCCTGTCAGATCAAGCCGCTGTGCATGATACTGTTCCATATAACGCTCACACGCATCAAGAGAACTTTCTCCTTCTTCACATTGAAACTTACCTGCTTCTGTTGAATAAACAAGATCCCGGTTTCCTTTCTCCCATACATATTTTTGCTCGGAAGAAATTACAACTCCCGAAACCTGCTCTGCCTTTTGAACCGCATACCCTGCTTTGTTATAGACAGCCGCCAGTTCTCCCATGCCGTAAACATAATATTTTTCTTCTTTCTCTTTCCCTTTCAGCTCAATCGTCAGCGTTTTTTTGCCCGGCTGATATATCGGTTTTTCATTCTGTTTTTGTTTCTTTTTCACTCCGTCCGCAAATGTAAAACGCATCTGTTTTCCTGTGTTTTCCGATACATATGTTTCAAAAACAATCTTCGACTCTTTACGTTCCTCATTGTTCGTAACATATTCCTGCTTTGTGGAATTATATGTTTCTCCGTCTTTTATAACGCGGTTAAAAGTCAGCAGATTCCCGTCGATGAGCACATCCGTCGTATAAATACTTTGTTCTGTGAAATTATACTGCGCAGCTTCTTTATTCTTAGAGTTTCTGATCTGCACTTCGTACATCGGTGTGATCTCTTCGCCTGATACCGTGATCCCTGTATCGGCAGGATTTACCTTTCCATATATAAAATCTCCGTTGATAAACCCAAGAGGGCGCAGGTTTTCCCCATCTTCCGCTTTGATCGTATAATCCTCTCCGCTCTTTAAGTTCATTATATGAAGCGTCGCGGACTTATCTGTTTTCCCTCCGGTCTGATACACCATAAGATGACCGTCATCTGAAACGGCATACCGTTCGTCAGTAAGATTCTCCGCAAGCACTTTCTTCTCATCTTTCTTCAGATCGATCCGATATAAAGTTCCGTCTGCAAGAACGTGCAAAAGGGAAGTACTCTGATTATAATATACCATCTTACCAAGCTCATCTTCTGCGATGGCAAACGATTTCGTACTTGTAATAAATGCCTTTTCCTCAATCTTATTTTCAGCCGCATCATAATAATAAATGCCGACGCCGACCTCGCCTTCGTGGCTGCCGCGCGCCATATACCCGTAAACGGCAAACGTAATATTATTTTTATTATCAATGCCGATCACACGCACCGCATGCTGATCATTCTCTCCCCGCGTATCTCTGCCTTCCTGATCTGGCATGGAAAATACTTTTGTCAGATTTCCTTTTTTCGACTCATACAGCCATAATTCACCGGCCTGCACAAACGCGGCGGAAGTCTGGTCTTTATTGATCTCATAGGAAATATCCTTCGGAATAATGCCAAGTATGATTCCGTTTTCATCAAAATCACTTTCTCTTCCGTCAAATACTTGTTCCATATTCCGGTTATAGTCGAGCAAATAGATCGTATCTACGAGAAATCTCACCCGGAAAAACTCTTTCACGTTATAGATGCTTTCCGCTCCCTCTTCGTCCGTACAGGAAACTTTATATTTTGCGAGTATAGAAGTATATACCGTATTACTTTCTTTTATATCCCACTCCACATCTCCGATCACGGAGGGCTTCATATCTCCCCATTGTATATGCGTAATATCTGAATGAATATTTACCGTTTGATATGTCGTATTATCGCTCTTTTCATCCGGCTCTAAATATGCCGTAAGTTCCTCTGTCGCTTCTTTATTCAACGCTTTTGTATGAAAATCTTTTGCAAATGCAAGGCACTGATCAGTCGTGACTTCTTTCGGTCGTACAATGCGGGTATAATATCCCGCCGTCTTTCCGTTTTGAGACAGCGGCGTATCAAGCGTCACTTTCAAAACAGCCTCCGGCTCTTCCGATGACAAGATCCCTTTCAAGTCCAGTTCTGCCTGCGAAGTTTCTTTCACTATATCCGCTTTGCCTTCTGCATGTTTCTTCGTTCCGTCAAGCGAATATACCTCATATTTAAGTTTATCGATCTTATTTCCGTATTTTTCTACTTTTACAGTCAATGAACCGTCGCTTTTAAGCGGAGTGATCGTATCACGTACAGCAGGTATCTCCATCTTGTTTACATAACCAAAAAGCGGATTCACTTCTGTTTCTCCGACATAAAAAGAAATCTCAGGCAGAGATGCAGCCCCCATGTCGGCGGCCTCATCCGACACATCTTTGTTGATCACAAGGCTTGAAATAATGACCGCGGCACAAAAAACAACGATCAAAATACCTGCTTTCATTATTTTTTTCTTCATTCTTTGTAATTCTCCCCTTTATCTGCCAACAATCTCCCCAACGTCGGCTCTATCTGCAAAAAACGTTCACATTTTTCAATCGCTGTTCCCGCGCTTTTTTTCGTAACTCTTTTCTCATCCGCTCTGACCGCCCGAAGCAAAATATTTTTCGGAGTGTGCTCCATATCGATAAACTCAAGTACCTGCGTATCATATCCCGCAGCTTCTAAATATTTTGCTCTCAATCCGTCCGTCACAAGCGCCGCAAACCTCTCCCTCAAAAGTCCGTAATCCATGATCGGATCCAGACATCCGTCATAACACTGCGTCTTATCCGCTTTCGCGAATTGTCCGTTCACTTCGTGCTGACAGCACGGAACCGATAATATAACTTTGGCATTCCAACCGATCGCTTTTGCAAGCGCATAATCTGTCGCCGTATCACATGCATGAAGCGTCACGACGACATCCACCTCGTTCACTCCTTCATAATCCGCAATATCTCCTACGAGAAAATGCAGTTTCTCATACCCATATTTTTTTGCAAGTCCGCTACACCGGCGAATCACATCTTCCTTCAGATCGAGTCCGATCACATGAATGTCAAACCCTTTCAGTTCTTTCAAATAATAATACATCGCAAACGTAAGGTATGATTTTCCACAGCCGAAATCGAGAATTGTCAATTCACGTCCTTTGTCAAGCTGTGGAAGGATATCTTCTATAAATTCAAGAAAACGGTTGATCTGGCGAAACTTATCCGTTTTCGTCCGAACGATCTTCCCTTCTTCTGTCATAACTCCGAGATCATTTAAAAACGGAACAAAAGTTCCTTCTTCTAATATATAGCGTTTCTTCCTGTCATGTGAAAGCTCTGCCGGAGGCGCCGCGCTTTTTCGGTTTTTCCGCTTGATCGAAATTTTTCCTTTCTTGCTCACAAGAACCGTATATTCCGCCTGAACAGTCTCGATCTGCATCTGCCGGAAATTTTCCATATGACCTGCCAGTATTTCCGCTGCATCTTTGCAGTTTATGTTTTCATGAAACGCCTGCGTCTTCGTAAACTTTTCTACCTGAAACATGAAATCGCCGTTTTTCTCAAGAGGACGGACTTTCGCTTTCACGACGCCGTCCTTCGTCCTCGGATTGCTGAGCACCGCACGGATAAATTCTCTGTTTAAAACTTGTTTCAGCAACTCAAAAATTTCTTTCATCTTCCAACCTCTGCCCGTATTCGCTTTCAATGATCTAACCGCGATCCTCCACAAGAAATCCCTTATTTCTCAACATATCCTCAATCAGATCCAATGTCTCTTCACTGTCAGCTTCTACTTTATGGTAATGATAATCCGAAGTAATATTTTTCAGCGGACTCGACTTTCCGTTCTGAATATCATCCATAAATTCCGTCACTTTTCTGCGGGATGTAATGTTGATCTCAGCTTCCATATGCCCGTAAACTCTGTGGTTGACCATCACATTGCGCACGATCCCGCCCAGATCGATGATCTCTGTCAGCTCTTCTTCAACCTGCGCATCTGTATGCTTCACTTTGAACACACGGCTTACTGCTGCCGGCTCATTGATAATATATCCCCTGTTCGTAGAGATGATATCATATCCGGCTGCCCGTATAAGCGCTATGTCCTGCACGATCACCTGACGGCTTACGTCATATGCCGCCGCCAAAACTTTCCCCGCAACAGGCGTCGTGCTGTTTCTGATCTGATCTACAATCTGTTTTCTTCTGTCAGAGCCTGTCATCTGACATCCTCCTTAACAGGATGCAGGTTTTTCATCGAAATGTCAAGTATCGGAGAAGAATGTGTTAAAGCTCCGCTTGAAATATAATCAACGCCAAGACCTGTCAGACGTGCAATATTCTCTTTCGTTACATTTCCCGAACATTCCGTTTCAGCTCTTCCGTCAATGATTCTGATTGCTTCCTGCATTTCTTCTGTCGTCATATTATCAAGCATGATAATATCTGCGCCTGCCTCTACAGCCTCTTTTACCATGTCGAGAGTTTCCACTTCAATCTCAATCTTGCGGACAAACGGCGCATATTCCTTCGCCATTTTTACAGCCTGTGCAACTCCTCCTGCCGCTCCGATGTGATTATCCTTCAGCAAAACTCCGTCCGACAGATTATATCTGTGATTATATCCGCCGCCTGTCGTAACTGCATACTTCTCAAAAACACGCATATTCGGCGTCGTTTTCCTCGTATCTAAAAGTTTCGTTTTCGTACCTTCCAGAAGTTTTGCCACAGAATGTGTATATGTTGCGATCCCGCTCATTCTTTGCAGATAATTAAGAGCCACACGCTCGCCGGAAAGAAGCACTCTGATATCGCCCTTCACCTTTCCCATAAGCTGTCCTGATTTTACCTCATCTCCGTCCTTACAGTAAAGCTCTGTTTTCGTATTTTCATCTAAAAGTTCAAACACCCTTGAAAATACGTCCAGTCCCGCAATAATCCCGTCCTCTTTACAGATCAGGTCAACCTCTCCCGGAACAGCTTCTTTCATCACTGCGTTTGTACTGACATCTTCACTTGAAATATCTTCTTTTAATGCCTCCATGATCAAATGATCGGCCTGTAATTTCATTGTAATTTTATTCACGTTTCCACTCCTTTTTTCGTTCTCTCCCGCCTGCTTTGCGGCGGTATCCGTTTTTTCTCTTCCGATCTTCTGCGCCGCCCTTTTTGCGAACACAAGGCTTTCCAGCAAAGAATTGCTTGCCAGACGATTTGCTCCGTGAACTCCGTTGCAGCTCGTCTCTCCTGCCGCAAATAACCGTTCCATAGAAGTCTGACTATCACTGTCCACCCAGATGCCTCCCATAAAATAATGCTGAGCCGGAACAACCGGAATCGGCTCTTTCGTCACATCGTACCCTTCTTCTTTACAACGTCTGTATATATTCGGAAAATGACTCAATATCGACTCTGTTCCTATATTCTCCATAGACAGCCACACATGATCTGTTCCGTCTTTTTCCATCTGTTCGCGAATCGCTTTTGTAACGACATCTCGCGGAAGCAATTCATTTACAAAACGATTTCCCTCTTTATCAAGCAGAACAGCTCCTTCTCCCCGCACTGATTCCGAAATCAGAAATCTCCGCCCCGGCTTCTTAGAATAAAGCGTTGTCGGATGAATCTGAACATAATCGGTATGTTCCAGTCTGATTCCGTGTTTTTTCGCAATTTCAAGAGCATCTCCCGTCAAATGCGGAAAATTTGTGGAATGACGGTACAATCCTCCGATTCCGCCGCTTGCAACGATCGTATACGCTGAGCGAACTGCCCGGCTCGTTCCGTCTTGTTCCTGCATGACAACGCCTCTGCATACTCCGCCTTCCTCTATAATATCCGTCATTGTCGTATATTCAAAAATCTCTACATTGTCAAGCTCTTTCACCCGCGCCAAAAGTTTTCCCGTAATTTCTTTTCCTGTAATATCCTCATGAAATAAAATCCTCGGACTTGAATGCGCCCCTTCTCTTGTATACTCATATGTACGAGAAATATCACTGTCACCGATGACATCATCACTATGCTCTGTCCTGCGTTCAAATTCAACGCCGTACCCGATCAGTTCCCTGATGATCTCCTGCGAACTGCGGATCATAATATCGACCGATTCTTTTCGGTTCTCATAATGCCCCGCACGCATCGTATCTTCAAAATAACTGTCATAATCACTTTCATCGCGCAAAACGCAGATTCCGCCCTGTGCCAAAAATGAATCGCTGCTCTCCAGATCCGCTTTGGTAATCATCATAATTTTAAAATCACGCGGCAGATTCAATGCCGCAAATAATCCTGCGACTCCTGTTCCGACAATGACCACATCGACCTGATCTTGTTTTTCTTTTATTTTTTCCATATCCACTTCCCTTAGCGCCCCTAATCTTACCTTACTATTCCTTAATTATATCTTTCATTTTCACCTGTTATTTTGCCAGATCAAGCATCTTTTCCAACGGTTTCTTTGATTCGGCACGAAGAGCTTCGTCCATTTGAACTTCATTTTCACCTGTTCTCAAAACATGAGCGATCTTTTCCAGAGTGATCATTTTCATATCTTCACAGACCGGTTCTGTTTTTGTAAAATAGAACTTTTTATTCGGATATCTTTTTTCAAGCTCATATCTCACACCGTTTTCCGTGCAGATGATAAATTCCTCAGCGTCACTCTTTCCCACACGATCAATAATGCCGGACGTGCTTCCGATATAATCCGAAAGATCAAGAAGCGACTTCGGACATTCAGGATGCGTCAGCACTTCCGCTTCCGGATGCTCCGCTTTCGCCTGCTTTAATTCCTCTATTTTTACCGTCTCGTGAATCGGACAATATCCTTCGTTGTATACAAAATTCTTCTCCGGCGTCTGCTCCGCCACAAAATGCGCCAGATTTCTATCCGGAATAAAGAAAATGTTTTTGTTAGGAAGTGCCTTTACAATCCGAACCGCATTTGCCGAAGTTACGCATACATCCGATAATCTTTTCAGTTCTGCCGTTGAATTAATATAGCAGACAACCGCAAGATCATCATACTTCTTCCGCATCGCACGGATCGTCTCCTCATCTGCCATATGCGCCATCGCACAGTCCGCTTTTGCATCCGGCATAAGAACCGTCTTCTGAGGATTCAGCACTTTCGCACTTTCGCCCATAAACGAAACGCCGCAGAACACAATCGTCTGCTCCTCCAACTCTACTGCCACCTTGCTCAGGTAAAAAGAATCGCCGATATAATCTGCAATTTCCTGAACTTCCGGTCTTACATAATAATGCGCCAGTATGACCGCGTTTTTTTCCTTCTTCAACTGTTCGATCTCTTCTCTAATCGTCATTCGTATACCCTTTCCCGCATGAAATCCATACGCCTTTGTTTCTGTCGTGATGCTCATTATAACACTTGAGTTTACAAATGACAAGACAGTTGTGCCGCTCGCCTTTTGCAAAAAAGAATCCCGAAAAACATTAGTCTTTCGGGATCTCTCAAGAGGCGCAGACCGGATTTGAACCGGTGAATCAGGGTGTTGCAGACCCACGCCTTACCACTTGGCTACTGCGCCTTATTCATATATATATATATATACTACACATAGTAAAATAATATGCATAGTTTTATCATTCTTTTCGCAACAATACTTCTGTTGTCCGAATGATAAATGACCCCGACGGGAATCGAACCCGTGTTACCGCCGTGAAAGGGCGATGTCTTAACCGCTTGACCACGGGGCCATTGTTTTCTAGTTCTGTAGCAGAACCGTTTTTAATATTATCATATAACTTTTATAATTGCAAGTCTTTTTTTCTTATTCTGTCAATTTTTTTTACTAAAATTTTTTACAGTTTTTTACGATTTTTTAAAGCTCATTTTTTATAGCTTTTTTGAAAACATTTCTTACGTTCCATATTCTATTGTTTTATCTTTAATCTACACTGCAAAACTGCCGGCAGGATAAATCCCGCCGGCAGAAAAATCTGTATTTTACTTTTTATAACTGATCACCGTTCGTCAATCAAAACAACCGTTTCATTAAGAACGTTTTCTGCGTGATCTAAGAGTTACAGCAACTGCAGCGCCTGCTATACCAAGACATGCAATCCACAGCGCTATGTTTGTTGTATCACCTGTCTGAACTGCTCCGCCTTTGTTCGGCTGCTGTGGCTCATCTTTTATTTTCTCAAAACGAGCCTCAATCTTAATACCGTTCAGTTCTTTTGTGATTGGTGTGTCGAAGTCAAACTTCTTATCTCCCACAAACCATCCGAGGAATTTGTATCCCTCTTTTGTCGGGTCTGCCGGTTTTGTCAGTTTTTCTCCGTCTTTTACTTTGACTTCTTTTCCGTTAAGTGTCACTGTCCATTCTTTTTCACCCGGTGTCGGTGTGTCGATCTTCTCAAAACGAGCTTCGATCTTAATACCGTTCAGTTCTTCTGTGATTGGTGTATCGAAGTTAAACTCTTTATCTCCTACAAACCATCCGAGGAATTTGTATCCCTCTTTTGTCGGATCTGCCGGTTTCGTCAGTTTCTCTCCGTCTTTTACTTTTACTTCTTTTCCGTCAAGTGTCACTGTCCAAAATTTCTCTTCCGGTGTCGGAGCATCTGTTTTTGAAAGGAACATCTCTATAATGCCGACCTTAGCATCTTTCCATTCAATCTTCACATCAAGAAGCACTGTCTCATTCGGAAGAACAAACTCATTCACTGTCTTGCCCAGTGTTCCGACAGGTTTCCATGTATCTGCTTCTGCTAATGTTCTTACACTTACAGTTGCATTTGAAATCGAATCTGCTCTCTGGACAATCTTAATCTTATTGCGGTCATTCTTCTCTGATACATGATAAACAAGGTTTCCGCTCTTTTCTGCCGGAACAAATGATGTCGCAAGATTCATATCTGACATATAAGAGAATTTTCCGTTTTGTGTATCGAGACATGAGCTTTCATATGTCGGATCGTTTTCGCTCGGAACATACGCTCCGTCATTGATCTCAAGCTCGCTGAAGCGAACCCACTTGTCAGAACCGACTTTTGTTCTTGTTACCTCGAATTTCAGGTAACGTGCATCTTTGTTAATATTTGTTGCTTCTTTTGTATTATAAGAAGTTTCATGATTCGGAAGTACAGCGCCGATCTCGTCAGTATCATTCGCTTCTCCGTTATTTGGTCCATCCTGTGAACCGAGAGTCATGATTTCTTCCCATGTCTCTCCGTCTGTAGATACAGAGAATTTACCATGTCTGATATAGTCATGCTCGCTATCCTCGCAGACAGCTTTGAACTTATCGAAGTGGATTGTCTGTCCGAGATCGTATACGAACCAAACGCCTTCGTTCTGTGATGTCTGATAAACAGCCTCTGTTGCTCTGTTTCCGTCGAACGCTTTCTCAGGATCTGTGATCGTATAATTTCCGCTTTTTGAATGCAGTGATTTTTCTTTGAACTCTACCGTATTTACAACGAATTGTTTCAAATTGAATTTCACATCATCATTCGTCTTGTTGATCAGTCTGATATATCTTGCATCTCCCGGTTTCTTTGCATCATATGTTGTCCACTCATATGCATTGAGAGATGTTTCAAGGGTAAGCTTGTCTGCATTTTCAAGATTCTTCTGAATATCTTTAATCTCATGAATGCGGTCTAATTTTAAGCCGATATACTGATCTTTCTTTAAAGTAATATCATTCTTAGCTTCGATTTCAGCGCTTTCATCCAACAGATTTGCTCTGTATTCTTTGTAAGCGTCTACGTTTGTGTAAACTTTCGAGTTAAACCATACTTTAGAGTCAACGTCAAATTCTCTGATCGCAAACCAGTTTTTCTGTGTCGCATTATTCTTGATACGAACATACTGTGCCTGAATATCTTTGTCAGATACATCGATCTCTATCGTGCGTTTGTTTTCAAATGTTGCAATCTTTGTCCATTTCTGACCGTCAACCGACCACTCCAGATCACAGTTCTGCATATAATCTGCATGTGTATCATTATTACCCTGGACAATCTTGATCTTTCCAAGTGTGATCTTCTCGGACAGCTTCACTCCGAAATAATCACCTGCGATCATAGAGTCACCGTTTGTAGGATCTCCCTGTCTTACATTGTAATGTACGCTTGTGCCTTCATCACCGTCGATTGCATTATTTTCGTTTCCATTATTGTAAACAGTCCAACCTTCTGTTGTACGGATCACTTCTTTTGTAAACGTATCTGCCGCTCCGGGCTGCAAGTCTACTTTGAACTCACGCATAGAAGGCCATTTACCAGATCCTCCCACTCTCGAGCACTCATAACGAACTGCCGTAACGTTCTCGATTTCAAGTCCTGCCACATCAACTTTCGCAGCATATGGTCCGTATTCTTTTCCGTTTTCTAATTCTTTCCACTCATCAGAACCTTCTGCCTGATATTTCAGTTTTGCGTATCCGAATGTATCGTCCGGTTTCTCTTTTCCTGCGCCGTTTTCGATATGTACGCCGTAAATAGTCGTCGGTTTGCTGAAGTTCACCTGATAATACTGTCCGACACCTTCTGCTCCGTTGTACCATGCATACGTACCGCTGTTGCCGTCAATAATATCTGCCGGTTTTCCGCTCTGCCATGTCTGAAAGCTTGCCTCTGCCGTAATTTTCAACGGTCTTTCAACATCGCCTGCCACATAATCGTTCATCGGATCTGACAATGCCGCTTCCAATGTTTTTGCCAGAGGGATCAAATGGGTCGATCCCGGAGTTACAACTGCCGGAGACGCATTGTACATCTCTTTTGTATATGTCTGGGAGGTCGCATAACTTCCCGAACCTGCCATATACAGATCAAACGCGCTCTGCATATCATTTTTCTGCATTGCATCCTGTGCCTGTGCAAAAGAACGGATTGCCGTACAGAGATCTTTCAAAGAGTTTGTAAACGGAAGGATTTCCGCTTTCATTGCCTCGTTTTTGCTCTTTGCATGGAAACCGTCGCAAGCTTCAATGATTGTTGTCATCTCTGCCACAAGCTGCGTTGTTGTTGCTTCTTCTACGTTTCCTGCTGCAAGCTGTGTTTTATAAGTATTGATCAGACCCTGAATTTCTTCTGACTCCGGCAATACAAGTCCATGTCCGTTCGGTTCCGGGTTAGACATATGTTTCGCAAGTGTATGAAGCTCTTCAGATGCATTTTCATCAATATACGCAAATGAATCCGCCCAGCTCTTATCCATATTAAATCCTGCGATATTCCAGCTATAATCCGCAACTGCGAAGATCGCCGGTTTCGATACTTCTGATTCCTGCATCGGGTTTGTCACCGCTCCCGCAAGATCTTCCGGATTTACATCCGGTTTAAGCTGCACACCTTTACCCATCATAAGACGTCCGTGATTAATGTCGTTTACAGGCCAGTTGAGCCAGAATAGCGGGGCACGACGTTTCTGACCGTCTGTCGTTCTATGAGTTCTGAAGTGATCAAGCGTTACCTGCTCGATCGGTTTACATACTGCTTCTCCTGTCCAGAAGATCTTGATATCTTCCGGGAATCCTTTGTCATACTCGTTCAGCTCTGCATAATTGCCGCCTGTACCGCCTGACTGCCATGAATGGTTATATCCTGCCGGACAGAATACTGTGTCATATACATCGCCTTTCTTTTTTGCCCACTCGGATACTTTTGTCATCATGTTGATCACGATCGTTCTCGGAAGGCTTCCGACGTCGTCGCCGAGTACTCCGAACTGACGCACGCCTGCATCGTACAACTGATCAAATTTGCGCAGAAGCGCCTGAATCTCCTGATCTGCCTGCGCCTGATTAAATCCTCCCATAAACGGGTGGGCTGTCCAAACGAAACGGCACTTAGAATCGTTTCCGACTTTTACCATTTCCTTGATCTTTGCCAGTTCTTCTTCCGGATATAAATCACGCCATTTTCCTTTGTGATACTCATCGTCTTTCGGAGCAAAGATATAAGACGTCATCTTATAATCTCCGCCGAATCTCATAAGAGACATTCTGTCCTCATTCGACCACGGAAGTCCGTAATATCCTTCGATAAATCCACGGATATTTACATCTGCATAATCTCTCATCTCAAAGTTGCGGATCGTAGTTCCGTCCATCTGATTGAAGATATGCTTCAAAGATGTGATGCCGTAAAATACCGCATCTGTATCTAATCCGAGGATTACGATCTCACCCTTATTAGATGCGAGGAAATAGGAACCGTGATGGTCAAACAAAGATTTATCTACTGTGTAATGCTCCTTCACATATTTATCTACATATCCGTCGGAGCCGTAGATACCTGCAAGGATATTCGTCTTGCCGTCAACTTTTGCATTGGTAACAGCAGCGCTCTCACTCTTGCCTTTGATCGAAAGAACTTCTGTCATTCGATTCTTTGTCACATCATCAACACCGTTTTCGTAAACAATATTCACTTCTCCGATGTCGAATCCCCCATCCTGATAAGTCATCTCATGGGGAGTCGGGTAGATCTGATATTCCACCCCTGAAACTTCTGCAGTCTGCACTGCGTCAGCTTCCTCTGCCTGTACGGTCAACGCCGACGGTGCAGCCGATGTAAGTACAACTGCCGCCGCAAGCAGACCTGCCCACAAGCCTCTTACTGTTTTCATTCTCTTTCTCATACATTTCCCTCTTTTTCTAGTTACTATAGTTGCCCACTATTCCTATTTTCTTATGATATCGCACTTTACATTTCAGTTATTTGCACTTTTTAGCAACCGATTTGTAATTTATGATAGTTTTCGCCTATTGCCCGGACTTCTTTTGTGCAATATGTTTATTCTATTTTCTTTATTTTGTTTATACTGCACAATTATCTCTTTTCTCTCCGCTTTCTTTGCAGTTTATATAGCAAAAACGTTGTTATAGATCATGAAAAACCGGAGACATTCTTTCATAAGTACAAAACTGCGTATAACCTGCTTTTCTCAGCATTTCCTTCGTTTCTTCTATATAAGCGCCCAAATGTTCCGGTTTATGACTGTCGCTCCCTATTGTGACGATCTTTCCGCCAAGCTCTCTGTACCGTTTTAAAATTTCCACAGAAGGCGTCGTGTCAGAAAGGCCGTACCGATATGACGATGTATTCACTTCCAGACCTTTCCCATCCGCTATGACAACTTGCAAAATCTCTTCGACGATCGGTTTGATCTTTTCAAACGGATAGACGCCCTTTTCATCATAACGGGCGATCAGATCCATATGCCCAAGCACGCTGTAATCCTTGTATTCCCGAACGACCGACAGCATTTCCTCATAATACTTTTCATTATATTCCTTCTGCGTTTTCCCATTTCAATGATCCGAAGTTGTTTTCTTCTATCATTTTATCACAAAGCGAACCGTTTTTTCCATTCTAACATTTTTATATACGTTTCCTTTCCACACGCCGTAAAGCTGTAAACTTGCCTGCTGCGGCGCAGACGTCCTCCCTGAAGGTTCTGCGCGATCAGAAACCGGAATATCCGATAATGCAGAAAAGGATCGCCGCTCACACGGCAATCCTTTTTAAGTATCAATTTTTTATTTTGATCTTTTCTGCGTATCTTTGTTTATCCGTTCTTTTTTCTCGTGATCATGACCACTGCGCCTGCCGCAAGTGCAAGTACAAACGGGAAGAACGGCGCTGTTTCGTCTCCTGTCTTCGGAGGTGTCTTTCCATCCTCCTGCGGTGTCTGACCGCCGTCTTTTGTAACCGTTACTTTCACAGTGTCAGTTACTTTCACTGCGTCCGCTCCGCTTCCCTGTGTCGCTGTCACTGTCAGCTTCGCTGTTCCTTTACCGACTGCCTTTACATTGCCGTCAGCATCTACCGTTGCAACTTTTTTATCGGAAGAAGCCCATGCAAATGTTACATTTTCTGCCTTTTCCGGTGTGATCTTCGCTGTTGCCTTTGTTGTCTCGCCGACTTTCAGATCTGCTTTCTTAACTGACGCTTTCACGCCTGTAAGTACCACCGGTTTCTCCGGTTCCGGATCTGTTCCGCCGTCTTTTATTACCGTTACATCCACAGTAGCTGTTTTTGTTACCGCGCCGTCTCCGCTTCCCTGTGTCGCCGTTACAGTCAGCGTTGCCGTTCCTTCTGCAACCGCCTTAACGTTTCCGTCCTTATCTACTGTTGCAATCTTATCATCGGAAGACGTCCATGCAAGCTCTACGCCTTCTGCACCTTCCGGCATAATCGTTGCTGTTGCCTTTGTTGTCTCGCCGACTTTCAGTTCTGCCTTTTCAACTGACGCTTTCACGCCTGTAAGTACCGGTTTCTCCGGCTCTTCCGGTCTGTCCGGACGGATGATCGCTCCGCCGTCTTTCGCACCGTAAGCCTCGAACTCGACGATATGATCAGACGTACCCTGATTATTTTCTCTTCCGTTTACATAGACACGGATGTAGCGAGCTGTTACAGGTTCACTGTTTTCTGCGTTCCACATCTCTTTTCCTGCTGCCGTCTCGACATAAAACTCATCTTTGCCCGCGCCCTGTTTATGTACATTGTCTTTATCGGAGTTATATACCGTTGTCGTTTTGTCTGCCGCAAAGTTCTCGTCTGTACTTAACTGGATCACTGTCGGTCCGTATTTTCTTGAGCCATCCCAGTATCTTGTCATATGGATCTTCGTCAGATCATACTCGTCTCCGAGATCGAACTGCACGTAACGGGAATGGTTCTGGCTGTCGCTCGTATCTGTCAGCTCCAGATAATTCGCCGTACTCTTCACGCCGTCGTTTACCATATTAAACGGTCTGTCCGGTTTCTCTGCCACTGCCGTATTAGCAGTTGCATCATAAGCGGTAACTTTTACTTTCGGATTGTTCTTTGCAAGAACAACATTATCTTCTGTATCGATCAGATCTTTCACTTCATCATATGCAAGCGATCTGTCGAGAACTGTAATATAAGAAACTTCGTCTTTTGTCAGACCCTGCGCAAATATCGTTTCGCCTTTTGTGATCTCCGGATTTGCTTTATCTTCGCTGTATGTTGAAGCAACCACTTTTCCGTCAAGGTAAAGTTTGATCATTCCGTTAATTTCTTTTACAGCAGAGAATTGATGCTCTTTACCGTCAGCCGCAATTCCTTTCGTCTCGCTTGTGTAGCTGTCGTTTGCTTTATCAACCGTCTTCTGATCATATTTTGATGTGATCTTCATATCGTTAAACTCAAACGTCAGATATCCTTCGCCGTCAATACCGACTTTATAAGCGCCTTTCTGCTCTGCAAGTACCACGTCTTTTGAATCTGTCTTGATCTTACCTGTTACAGTAAATCCGCCGTGTCCGTCGACAGAGTATTTCGCTTTTGTCGATACAGCTCCGTCTTTCAGATCATCGCTGATCACTCCTGTTATGATGCCGTCTTTAAACGCATCATTCTGCGCGCTTACTTTTGAAGTATTTCCGACAGTATCTTTCACGCCGTCTACACTTACGCTCACTGTCCGGGCATCTTTCAGTTCCTTATCCAAAGTCAGTTTCACTGTACGTCTGTCGGCTTTCAATTCTGCCTTTGTCACTTCGTATCCGTCTACCTTAAACATTCCCGCTTCCGGCGTACGGATCGTCTCGTCAAATTCAACTTCTGCTTCTTTTCCGTTTCCTTCTACAGAAAGGATTTTCGCAGGCGTTTCGTCTTTCTCTCCAAACTGCAGGATCAAAACTTCCTTCGGATTAAGCGTGTATGTCACTTCCTTGCCATATGTAAGCGGTTCATCTGTCTGGTGTCTCTGATCTCCTACGACAACCTTTCCGTAAACAGTTCCGAGATCTTCTCCGACGCCGATCAGTCTGTCATAAGTTACTTTATAACTTTGTGCTTCATTCTTCGGATTTCTGATCGAGAGAATTCCCTCTTTTCCGTTCCAGCAGGAATATCCGTAAACATTTCCGTCATTCGGTTTTCCGCCGAACATCTGTGATTTCTGAAGAATGTCGAAATTGTCTTCGATCCATTTTGCCGCTTCCGCGTTGATCTGCCATTTATTGTCATCAAACATGGAGTAACTATAATAATACTCCCAGAATGCCGTTCCTCTCGTTCCGAGCATATACAGGTGATTTCTCATCTCATCATCTGTATATTTGATATCCGGTCTATGATAAGCATCGTTTGCAGTCAATCCGTAAACCGGGTCATGGTTATAAAAATATTTGTTCGGAAGCTGCCACTCTCTTTCATTTAAGAAGTTATAATAAGCGTTGTCACGGTATGTAAGCATCGCTTCTTCATCCGTTGCATTAAAGCTATTCGTATAACCTGTATCTCCCGTATTCTGCATCCATACGCTGTTCACCCACTGAACGTGCCACGGACTCGGGTTTGTGTAAGAAGTCATATTAAGCCAAAGGTCTTTTCCCGCTCTGTTGTCACGCATATCTTCAAAAATATCCGTCCATCTCTCGTATGTCTCTGAAATCGTATAAAGCGGATTACCTGTCACATAATATTCGGACTGCTCTGTCGATGGATTTAAGAGCATTCCATCCAGTTTCCAGTAGTTGATATCAAACTTATCCTGATACTCGCAGAAAACATCTTTATTCAATTTCGTCAGATATCTCGCATCAGAAATATTAATATCTCCACCCGATTGATTATTTACAGAACCCAAACCATTACTTGCAATCCAATTCGCAATCGTTCTTTCTGTTCCATATCCGCCTCTTGGTCCAAGCCACAGTCCGAAGTTGGACGCAAGCTGATTCACCTGCAGACTGGAGTTGTAAAGCTCATTCGGAAACTTATTATTAAAATCCCAGAAGGAGCTGTAATTCGTCCATCCATCGTCTACAACATAAGAATCAAGAGGAGCTATCCCGTACTGTGTGAATCCTTTCTCAATCTCGAAGAAACTCTTCTGAATAATCTCGTCCGTGATCTCCTTCATGTTGTCGTACCATGAGTTGTACTGCTGACGGAACTCCGTATCTATTGCGATCGTCTCGATATATTCATAGAAATCGCTCTGTGTCACGCTGTAATCTCTGCTTCGGGCAGCTCCTACGACAGCGTCCCACGTCGTCATCTTTCCGTTTTCGTTTCCTTCGTTATACTCAAACTTATCATCGGATTTCAATGATTTTCCATAGTAGTAACGGATAAAGGAATTAGAACCTTTAATTTTGTTCTCTGTCTCCGGGAACTCACATCCCCAGTACATCGCACCTACATAGTACGGCTGTCCAAGCTCCAGATAATCGCCTTTCATTCCGCCCATGTCAGGATTGTCCGCCATAGTGTCACTGATCGTCCAGTATTCATTCTGTTTCAGATCAGTCTGTGCGATGTTCATATTTTCCAGATCGATATAATCGATCTTCGCTTTTTCTGCCTGCCCTTCCCCAACAGAAATATCGAGGTGTTTTCTCATGAAAGAATCTCCGTCTTTCATCGTGATCACTTCTTTGATCGTGTAATCTACACCTCTTACTCTCTTCGGCTCAAACGTAAACGTCAGCGTTTTCACTCCGTCCTTTTCTGTCAGTTGAGGTTCGCCCTGCACTTTCATTTCGCTCGTCTTAAGCTGTGTCGCGTTATCCACTACAGGGAACGTCGCTGTATCTTCAAAAAAGTCAAATTCCGAACAGCAGGCTACGTCTTTGCTTACATTTGCAGCTGACGGTTCATAACAATCAACAAACTCAATACGAACATACTGCGCTGTCACTTTTTCGTCCAAGTTCACATATGTTTCTTTTTTATTTTCAAAAGAACCTTGACCAACCAGTTTTGCACCGTCTGTTGTTTTCAGAGCATCGATGCTATCCCCGGTATAAATCTTATAACCTTTCACATGCCCGCTCACTGTGGGAGTTCCATTTTGATCCACTCTCTGCTGATAGCGAAGAGACTGGAACGACTTCTGCGAACCAAAATCGACATAAATATTATGCGGATACTCTTTCACCGCTGCATCCACGCCATCCCCATATTTAGAATGATAATATGTATTATTATCACCGTCGAACATCTTGTCTGCTCCGCCATTCGGCGCTTCATTCTCTGCAACGCTGTCCGCCGTTGCCTTCCAACCTGTCGTCTCCAACTTTTTCTTAGGCGCTACGAATCCGCTGTCTTCCCCTTCGGAATTATTGTCAAGCGTGTTGATTATAAACTCTTCACTGCCCGCCTGCGGTGTGAACACAGTCGGAGTTCCGGTACGATAGTTTGTAATCTCTTTTGTTGACAATACTTTGTCTGCGCTCAAACTGAACGTTCTTTTCAGATATTCGTTTCCGAAGACATACGTACCATCGTTCTTCTTCTCAAGAGTTACAGTACCGCTCTTTTTCTCAGGCGTCTGCCCCTGCTCTGCCGCAGTGTCTTCTGCATGAACCGTCTGAGCCATAAACGGAAGAGCCCCGCCGGTTGTCAGCGATACCGCGAGAACCGCAGCCATTCCCTTATGGAACATTCTCTTTTTCATAAACTTCTCTCCTTCTTTTTAAAATGTAATGTACGAATGTGCTCACCACATTACTCCCATCATCTTATAAATGATAGCATTACCCCCCCCCAATAATATTTACACTTTTTATCACTTCTTTTGTACTTTTTTCTTTTTATCTATGCTTTTTGTATAATATGGCTATTTTAGCTTTATTTTTATTGATTTTTTTCACATATACACCATCTGATTGATTTGCCAAAGGAAAATATCTTTCATTTTATACAAAAGATGCCTAACCGCAAATGCGGCCGGCATCTTCATAAAACCTGTCTTATATTAATGAATCATACTATTCTTTGTCCGTAATTTCTCCGTGAATTTCCTGAAGTGATTTCACTTCTTTGCTTCCATGTTTCTTCACTGCAAGAATTCCGTTTGCGGCAGCTTTCGCAGCAGCCATTGTCGTCATATACGGAACTTTCTTTTTGATCGCAGCTTTTCTCAAATAGCTGTCGTCATTCTTACTTTCTTTTCCTGACGGTGTATTCACGATCATGTCAACTTTTCCGTTCGTGATCACATCAAGCATATTCGGACGGCCTTCCTGAAGCTTATTGATCTTCTCTGCTTCGATTCCGTTCTCTTTAAGCAGGCTGCAAGTATGGTCTGACGCAATGATCTTGAATCCCGCTTTTGCAAAATCAGCCGCAACTTCCACAACTTCCGGCTTATCACGATTGCTTACAGAGATCAGCACCGTACCTTCAAGCGGAAGCTTTGTCTGTGTTGCTTCCTGAGCCTTATAAAATGCTTCGCCGAAAGATTTGGACAATCCGAGCACTTCTCCGGTCGATCTCATCTCCGGTCCGAGCAGCGGGTCTACTTCCGGGAACATATTGAACGGGAATACCGCTTCTTTTACTCCGTAGTACGGAATGTTCTGCTCTTTTAACGCCGGAACCGGTGAAGGTCTTCCTGTCAGTTCACTTGTCACAATGTCGATGGCAAGCGGAACCATGCGGATATTACATACTTTCGATACAAGCGGCACTGTTCTTGACGCACGAGGGTTCGCCTCCAATACGTACACTTTTCCGTTTTCGATCGCATACTGCATGTTCATAAGACCTTTCACATGCATCTCTTCTGCGATTTTTCTCGTATATTCTTTGATCGTCTTTACATTTTCTTCCGAAATATTTTTAGAAGGAATAATACATGCCGAATCTCCGGAATGTACTCCCGCAAGCTCGATATGTTCCATAACCGCCGGAACAAACGCATGTGTGCCGTCGCTGATCGCGTCTGCTTCACATTCTGTTGCATGTCCGAGGAAACGGTCGATCAAAATCGGACGGTCAGGTGTCACACCGACTGCTGCTTTCATATATCCTACCATGCTTTCCGCATCATATACAACTTCCATGCCACGGCCGCCAAGTACATAAGACGGACGCACCATAACCGGATAACCGATCTTCTCGGCAATTTCAAGAGCATCGTCCACCGTAACAGCCATTCCCGACTCAGGCATCGGAATCTCAAGCTTATCCATCATTTCACGGAACAGATCGCGGTCTTCCGCCAGATCGATAACAGACGGAGCCGTACCTAAGATTTTCACGCCGTTTCTTTCCAGATCTGCCGCAAGGTTCAGCGGAGTCTGTCCTCCGAACTGCGCGATCACTCCGACCGGTTTTTCCTTCTTATAAATGCTCAGTACGTCTTCCAGTGTAAGCGGCTCAAAATACAGTTTATCAGATGTGTCATAGTCTGTAGATACCGTTTCAGGGTTACAGTTGACAATGATCGTCTCGAAACCAAGCTTTTTCAAAGCAAGAGACGCATGTACACAGCAATAGTCAAACTCGATTCCCTGTCCGATACGGTTCGGTCCCCCGCCTAAGATCATGATCTTCGGTTTCTCTTCACTGATCGGGTTTTTGTCCGTTCCGTTATATGTCGAATAGTAATATGCTCTGTCCTGCGTTCCGCTTACATGAACGCCTTCCCACGTTTCCTCAACGCCGAGGCTGATTCTCTTATTGCGGATCTCATCCTCATCCACTTCAAGAATCTGGCTTAAATATTTATCAGAGAATCCGTCTTTTTTCGCCGCGATAAGAGCATTGTCTTCCGGCAAACCTCCCTTAAACGCAAGCAGAGCCTCTTCCTCTTCCACCAGCTCTTTCATCTGCTCAAGGAAATAGTGTTTTACTTTTGTCAGTTCATGGATCTCTTCTACAGAAGCTCCTTTTCTCAGCGCTTCGTAGATAACAAAGTAACGCTCGCTTGTCGCATACCGCAAACTCTTGAGAAGCTCTTCTTTTGTTTTTCCGTCAAAATCTTTCGCATGACCGAGTCCGTATCTTCCTGTCTCCAAAGAACGAATCGCTTTCTGGAACGCTTCTTTGAAGTTCTTACCGATGCTCATTACTTCGCCTACCGCACGCATCTGTGTTCCAAGCTTGTCTTCCACACCTTTGAATTTCTCAAATGCCCAGCGCGCGAACTTGATCACAACATAATCTCCGTCAGGAACGTATTTATCCAATGTACCGTACTTTCCGCACGGAATATCTTTCAGCGTCATGCCTGTCGCAAGCATTGCGGATACAAGCGCGATCGGGAATCCTGTCGCTTTCGATGCAAGCGCCGAAGAACGAGACGTTCTCGGGTTGATCTCGATAATGATATCTCTGTCTGTCTTCGGATCATGCGCCCACTGTACGTTACAGCCGCCGATCACCTTAACAGAATCTACTACTTTATGAGATTTTTCCTGCAGACGCTGCTGAACTTCTTCTGAGATCGTAAGCATCGGAGCGGAGCAGAAAGAATCTCCTGTATGAACGCCGAGCGGATCGATATTTTCGATAAAGCATACAGTGATCATATTGCCCTCTGCGTCGCGGACAACTTCAAGTTCCAGCTCTTCCCATCCCAAGATAGATTCTTCTACAAGAACCTGACCTACAAGACTTGCCTGAAGACCTCTGGCGCATACTGTTTTCAATTCATCTACATTATATACAAGACCGCCGCCTGCGCCGCCCATCGTATAAGCAGGACGAAGAACTACCGGATATCCAAGCTTCTCCGCAATCGCAAGAGCCTCGTCTACAGAATATGCAACCTCGCTTCGAGCCATCTCTATACCGAGCTGATCCATCGTGTGCTTAAATTCGATTCTGTCTTCTCCTCGCTCGATCGCATCGACCTGTACGCCGATAACTTCTACGTTATATTTCTCCAAAACGCCCGCCTGCGCCAGTTCTGAGCATAAATTAAGACCGGACTGTCCACCGAGATTCGGCAGTAATGCATCAGGTCTTTCTTTTTTTATGATTTGTTCTATTCTGTCAACATTCAAAGGTTCAATATAAGTAACGTCAGCAATCTCCGGATCCGTCATGATTGTCGCCGGGTTTGAATTCACCAATACAATCTCGTATCCTAAATTTCTCAATGCTTTACAAGCCTGTCCGATAATGATCGGGCCGGAGCCGATGATAAGTACCTTGTGGATATCATTTCTTTTTGCCATCTTTCTTCCTCCTGTATTGTCCCATGTTCTCATTTCATTTTCTCAATCGAATATTATACAATAAATTAAGTTTTCCGACAATCCTTAATTTTCACTTTTCTCTCTATATTTTCCTATATTTTTATCCTGTATTCTCATCGGCTTTTCATTTTTTACATTTTTTCCGACTTCCGGCTTTTTAACTTTTCATATTTCTATAAGTTTTCACAGCTTTAACTGTCCGGTTTTTTACATTTTTACAGTTTTTCATCCTACTTCCGCTTTGATTTTTTTACATTTTCACGGTTTACTACTGCTGCAGCCTGCTTAAAACAGAATATCCTATCGTTCCTTTCGGCATATCTACTCCGAAGTTCTCTGCTACAGTCGCCCCTATCACCGCAAACGTCTCTGCTTCCGGAAGCGGACCTCCCGCCTGCATTCTTTTGCTGTATGCAAGGAAAGGAACATACTCTCTCGTATGATCCGTTCCCTTGTATGTCGGATCATTCCCGTGATCTGCGGTCAGGATCAATAGATCATCCTGCGAAAGACATTCCAGCAAAACGCCGAGTTTCTCATCAAACTTTTCGATCTCTTTGCCATACCCTTCTACATTTCTCCGATGCCCCCATAATGCGTCAAAATCAACAAGGTTTACAAAACACAGTCCCGTAAATTCCTCTTTGCACACATCGATCGTCTGTTCCATCCCATGAACGGAACTTTCCGAATGATATGTTTTCGTAATCCCTTCCCCGCAGAAAATGTCATGAATCTTTCCCACGCCGATCACATCATTCCCCGCATCTTTCAGAGCATTTAAAACAGTGGGCGCCGGCGGCTTCAACGCGTAGTCTCTCCGATTGCTCGTCCTTTTAAACTCACCTTTTTTCATTCCGATATACGGTCTTGCGATCACCCTTCCTACGCGCCATTCATCTTTCATCGTGATCCGCCTTGCAGTCTCACAGCACCGATACAGTTCTTCCAGATCGAAAGTCTCTTCATTTCCGCAGATCTGCATAACCGAATCCGCCGACGTATACACGATCATAGATCCTGTACGAATCTCTTCCTCGCCCAGCTCTTCTATAATCTCAGTACCGCTCGCGCTTTTATTTCCGATCACCTTTTTCCCACACTGTTTCTCCAGCTCCTTGATCAATTCTGCCGGAAATCCATGTTCCGTAAAAGTCCGAAACGGCTTTTCCGTTTTAATCCCCATCATCTCCCAGTGTCCGGTCATCGTATCTTTTCCGTTGCTCGCTTCCCGCATCCGCATGAAGCGCCCCTCGGGAGACTCGACGCCTTTCATATCTCCGCCGCACTTTAAGTTCAGAAACCCAAGCCTGCGAAGATTCGGAATATTCAAAGTTTTTGTTTTCTCCAAAATATGTCCGAACGTATCCGCGCCTTCATCTGCGAACCGAGCCGCATCCGGCATCGCCCCGATCCCGAGAGAATCAAGAACGATTACAAATATTCTTTTATACATTTCCATTATCCCATCTCCCTGTACAACACTCTTATATCTTGCCCTTATTCCCAATAAATCAATACTGTATCCACTTTATTCTTATGAACAGTCTCCCCATTTATACCGCAATTTGTAATTACTATACTGATGATAATCCAGATATTTCTCCTTTTGAAGTCTTCCGATAACAATGTAAGGCATCACATTCTGAGTCCGTGCATAACTACAGATTGCTTCAAATGTAAAGTCTCCTTTTTGGATAAAACTTGCATAACTCTCCGGTGACAAAAGTCTATCTCTCGCAAAAAGATCTGCTGCCGTCTCCTTATCCACATCACTCCCGTCATCTATAAATTTAATACTTTTACCTATATCTCCATTTACAATATGTCCCAGTTCATGAAATAAAGAAAACCAAAAAATATCCGCAAACGCTCCCCTTATCGTCAAAACCATTTGATACACCCCATCGCTCCGCCGAAAAATATACCCTTGCACAGGCGCTCCTCTAAAATTTTTCACAACAGAAAAATCTATGCCATATTCTCCCAATACAGTTTTCAAATGATTTTGAAAATCCACATTCTTCTGACACATAACATTTTTTATTTTACCTATCAATTCGTTTATATGCTCTACTTCAAACTTTGTTGAAACATTTTGATTATTCTCCAAAATTTGACACAAACGAATCCATGCCCCCAACACATTTCTATTTACCGATAAGTTTCCGGACATCCGAAATGCTCCCCCGGGAATTATTTCATTTAAATTTACCAAATTACTAATCTGCAGAATTTTACGAAGAGAAAGTATCGAATCATCTTTATTTTCACGACTAGGCATCATGCCTCTTTCTCTAAAGTATTTCACAATTTCTTTTAAGTCTTCCCTCACGATACGCTCTTCTTCCGTAATCGTCTGTAATTCATTTGCTTCCAAAAGTTCCGCCTCATAGTTCGCCTGAAGATTCAGCCAAAAAGACTTTGGTACTCCGATTGCATACTCTAATCCTCTGGCAAAGTTTGCAGATATCCCTTTCTTTCCGGCAATAACATTGCTTACGTAAGCCGGAGAAACGCCTGCACTCGACGCCAGTTCACTCTGTGTGATTCCACGTTCTTCCAAGACGTCTGCAATCGTTTCTCCCGGGTGAATTATTAAATCACGGGATATACCAATTTTCTTTGCTGCCATGATAATCACTCACTCCTTCCACTTCTATTTCCGTACAAATCATAACCGTATCCTGTTCGGCATTCGGCTCGATAATCAATCTTACATTTGCCGCTACATGCAACGAATATCGAATACTTTCGCATCCTTCTAACTGTTCAGGCTTTCCTAATCTCAATTTCAAAAAATCTCCAAAACATTCCGCCGCTTTTAGTCTGTCCATATGCTTTTTTATTGTTTTCACCCACTCAAAAGGCAGTTTCTTTTGCATCTTTTTATAATCTTTAAAGTATTTTTCAACTTTTCCATTCGCATATGTTATTTCCACTCAATACATCACCCTCACATTAACCTTTTGGTTAATTTATTATGTCATGTTTTCTTTTTCTTGTCAATCGTTCCTACAGATACTCCGACCCAAACCCAAACGGCAAAAGTTCTTCCAACCGAAGGATTCTATACTTTTCCCTGCCTGATGCCAATATCACCTTGAACTTCTTCGGATCGCAAAATTCTGCCATAACCTGACGGCACACTCCGCAAGGAGGCGTACATACTGTTTCTGAAATATCTTTTCCACCGATGATGCAAATTGCGCGAAACTTCCTTTCTCCTTCGCTCACCGCCTTAAAAAACGCAGTTCTCTCCGCACAGTTTGTCGGTGAAAACGCAGAATTTTCTATATTGCATCCGGTATAGATCCTGCCGCTTTCAGCCAAAAGAGCTGCGCCTACTTTAAATCCCGAGTAGGGACTGTATGAATACGCCAGTTGTGCAGTCGCTGTCTCAATTAACTTTGCGATCATTCCCTGCGATAATTCCATTTCACAAGTTCCTTCCGCCGGGTTTTCTTCTTCCGTTTTCACGATTTTTACAATGCGGCTCGTTCCGAGTCTGTCTGCCCCAAGCTCCAGAAACTTTTCCGCGTCTTCCATCGAGGAAATGCCGCCCGCCGCTTTCATCTTCACGTTACCGCCGACATGATCCGCAAACAGGCTGATATCGTCAAAAGTCGCGCCTGCTTTTGAAAAACCTGTGGACGTTTTAATATAATCCGCTCCCGAACGAGTGACGATCTCACACATTTTCACTTTTTCTTCATCTGTCAAAAGACATGTTTCTATGATCACTTTAAGAACTTTACTGCCGCACGCATTTTTCAGAATGCGGATTTCTTCTTCGATCTGATCGTATTTTCTGTCTTTCAGCCATCCGATATTGATAACCATATCGATCTCATCCGCTCCGTTTGCGATCGCATCTTTTGTCTCAAATTCCTTTACGGCAGTCGTCTCGTAACCGTTCGGAAAACCGATCACAGTACAAATCGGAACTCTTCCGCCTACATATTCCGCCGCTTGCTTCACATAACTTGGAGGAATACAGACTGACGCCGTATCATATTTCACCGCATCATCACATACCTGACGAATCTCATCCCACACAGCTTCCTGCGACAGCAATGTGTGATCCACATGCCGTAAAATTTCTTTTTCATTCATATCCTTCATTTGACCGTTTATTTCCTCTCTCGTATTATAAAGTAGTAGTATTTATAGACCCTCTCCAAGGTCTGTATGCTATTTCCATCATAACCATTCTTTACCTTTTCTACAGGTATGGTTATGATATATAAGATGCTGTGGACTGGTGTTTCCTCTCTACCACTTTGATGGTTTCAGAAAGTGTCCAGCCACAGTCTCTTTGCTTGATTGTTAATCAGTTAGATACCGCATGACGGTTTATTTAGAACGAGTTCACAACTGCGAAGAGCAACTGTGGTTCTAAAACAGTGTCAAATATATTCAAAGGAGATTTGCCATGATTTATATTGGTATTGATGTTGCAAAAGACAAACACGATTGTTTTATCACAAACTCAGAAGGAGAAGTGCTTTTTAACGCATTTACTATTCCAAACAATGCGGATGGTTTCCATGACCTCTTTCAAAAGATTTCTTCCTTAACAAATGATTTTTCTAACGTAAAAGTAGGACTGGAAGCTACCGGACACTACAATTACAATCTGTTAGGTTTTCTCATTGATAAAGGTCTCCCCACCTTTGTCATCAACCCTTTGCATACCAATCTGTTTCGTAAAAGTCTTAGCCTTAGACAGACAAAAACCGATAAAGTGGATGCCCATACGATTGCTCTTATGATGATGTCTGGAGTAAACTTACAGTCCTACTCAGACACATCTTATCACAACGAAGAGCTTAAGTCATTAACCAGATACAGGTTTGATAAAGTACAAGAACGAGCAAAACTG